>Ga0206943_1006_pt1 | contig 63632 bp, 79 predicted proteins | sample Alteio_BWOrgHeat_7_FD_153243 | JGI IMG/M metagenome (GOLD analysis project Ga0206943, IMG submission 153243) | Enriched cells from forest soil in Barre Woods Harvard Forest LTER site, Petersham, Massachusetts, United States -... | ecosystem: Environmental > Terrestrial > Soil > Temperate forest > O... | reverse complement strand
CTTTAGGTTCAGCAATGAATTTGAGCGGAATTTTTCCCATCAAATAGGCTTCTTTTGAAGCATCAATTTGTTCTTTTACTAAAGGAGTATTGATAACACCTGGTAAAATGCCATTGACACGGATGCGATAGGGAGCAAGTTCTAACGCTAAACTGCGAGTCAATTGAATAATAGCTGCTTTTATTGAGGAATAAATAACATTTAAACCTGGAGCACGATCACCACTGATGCTAGAAACATTAATAATAGAGCCAGCAATTTTTCGTTTAATCATGTCTTGAGCAATAGAATGGGAGAGTAACCAATTAGCACGTAAATCAACCTCGTAAATAGCATCACTATTTTTTAAAGCCTCTTGAAAATTTGCTGATTTAACTGGGGCAAATCCATTAATACCTGCATTATTTATAAGAATATCAATAGGAAGATTAAATTGAAATAATTGGTCTAATGCATTTTGGATCATGTTGGGGTTAGTAAGATCAACTAGCAAAGTATTAACACTTCGTCCTAATTTTTTTGCCTCAGCAGCTGCTTTTCCCAAATTATCTTCTGCTTTATCAAGCATAAAAACATTGGCACCCATTTCAGCAAGTGTTAATGCAAATTGACTACCCAACCCACCTGCGGCACCTGTAATAACAACATTTTTATTTTCTAACGAAAAAAGTGAGGCAAGCTTATTCATCGTAATAATGGCCTTTGAATATAAAATTTTATAGAACTGTAGGAACTTAGAATTTATAAAATAAACGACCAAATTGTACAGTAATTTTTTCTGCAATCAAAGCCATTAAAGTGTTGTAGACAGAAATTCTAAATTTTCGCTAAAGAAGTTTTCCCTGCTTATGCACAGCGTATGCTAAAAATGGGCCAGTGGCACAAATAAAATGATTGCTGATTGTTGCGCAGACAATGTGCCTGAGCCAGAGTTTAGTGAATACTCCAATGGGATAGCGGTGACTTTTGATTCTATAGAAGAAGTGCGCTCTCAAGCTTACTGTATTGCTTAGTAGCTATTATTATGAACAAAAAGTGTGAATTGATTTTTTAAATGAATTAGTTGCGCAGGAATTAAATAATGACTCTTTATGTCCCTGATCGTCATGAAGCATTGCAAAAAAAGCCCTGGTCTTTGACTAAAGCAAAAAAATAATTACTGAAATTGTCGAATTAGCAATAAAATCTTTTCAGGGTGATCAATTATGGCCTGTGCATCCAGATATAAAAAATAAGTATCATCTAACTCAACCGATTACAGGTTTATATTATGGTGCGGCTGGTTCCATCTGGGCGTTAATGCAATTGCAGCAAAGAAATGCGCATTTACCAGCATATGATTTTACTCGTTATATGGATACATTAATTAATAAACAATATGCAAGATCATTACGCTTGCATTCGTACAGACGCTTGGGGTGGTGATTTAGGATTGGCTTTATATCTGCAGGAATATCTCTGACAAGCCTGTGTATTGAGTGGTTGAATTTATAATGACAACCAAGTCAATATCGCTACTGCCTGGATTAAAATCACCATAAGCCAATGAACCAAACAGATATAAGCCGATTAAGTTTTTCCCGACAATGTCTTTGATACCATTCGATATATAATAAGATTTTATTAATATCTTGATAAGGGCTCATACTTTTATGCTGGCTCATGACATACTGCTTCAATGTTATGATCATCAGGGCCTAATACAAATGCACCATAATAATTGGGATGATAAATTTCACGTATGCCTGGTGCGCCATTGTCTTTTCCACCAGCAACGATGGCTGCTTTATAAAATTCGTTAACTAGTGCTCTGCTTTCAGCGCGAAAAGCAACATGTATTGCTGGCGTAGTTTGTGTTCCTTCACGTAACCAAAAATCAGGCTTCCCATTGATAGCAAAACCGACCCATTTTTCCCATTCCATAAAAATTTCATAGCCTAAAGGCTTTAAAACAGCCGCATAAAATTCTTTTGCTTGTTTGATATCACTCACGTCTAATCCGATATGGTCTAACATATTACTTACTCCGTTTTTCTATTTTTGAAACCAGGGCACTTAAAATAGTCACAAGCGATTGTTGTTTCCCTGGGCTGATCATACTAAAAAATTTCGCATCTATTTTTTCAACAATAGGCACTAACTTAGCTGCTTTTGCTCTTCCTTTGGCAGTTAAATACACTGACTTGGCGCGTGTATCTTTTTCATGTTCTATTCGCTTAATCAGACCTACTGCAACTAGCTTTTTCAAGGACTTGGATACCGTCATTTTGTCGAGTTTGGTGCTTCGTACAATCAAAATCTGTGTAGGTTCTTGTTGTAATCCTTCAAACCATAACACATTAGCCAGGATGACAAACTGAGAATGAGAGATATCATAAGGTATCAATGCTTCTTTGATCAAGCGCTGCCATGTGACCATAGTTTGCCAAAGTAAAAAACCTGGGCTGTATTCCGGTTTTGCAAAGCTAAACGCTGAATCAATCATACTTAGCTCTCGCCAGATTGACTAACGCATCCATTTCTTGCGGCACAGTATCAGCTACGTTCTGTGCAACTAATTTAATCCATAATAGCTTAAGCAGCCCTGTGACCACTAACGTATTGGTCAGACATAAGCCTTCTTTGGTTTCTTCCAGCGCATGAGTATCATACATTTTTGCGCCAAAGAATTTTGTGCAGTCGGTAAATTTTTGCCCTTCTATAATCTCGACTAATTCAATTTTAACGGCGGGCGCGCTTTTTGGTTTCAGCCTAAAATGATTGCCTACTCTAAATTCGCCTTCCATTTTGCAATAATCTAGGTCATCATGCCAGGCAGTCCAATTATTCACATCAGTCCATAAATGCCAGATATCTTCTTTTTTGATGCCTTGATAAATCTTACTATGCGTTTGAGTCCACATGATGACCCCTCTTTTGTAAATTAAAGTATTGTATACAAGTTTACAATAAGATCAATAGAGAGAATGCTTTTAAAAAGAAATTACTTTTGATAGGATTCTGTTATATCAGATATTAGGTAGTGTAAAAGGCCAATGTTAAAGATGAATTTCATAGCTACCTATCTGATCATTATGTGTTGCTATAGTCGGGGCTGACGGTATTATTAATACCGATTATTTTTTATATTTACTAACTATTCATAAATATAAGTTAGTAAAATAAGGACCTTAAAATGATTCATAGTAATGAAATAACATTTCGCTTGGCAACTACACATGATAAAGAGCTTATCAAGCGGTGGTGGACAAAACCCCATGTCATTGAATTCTGGGATAACAGTCAGCAAATGTAGCAAAATGTAGAAAATTATTTTCAAGGTAAAAAGGAGCTTTTTGATATTGGCTGGGGTTTATAGATAAAACGCTTTTTTCTCTTTTGAAAATGAGTTACGGGAAATCTAACGGGTAAATAAAATATGCAAGACTCTAAAATAAATATCAGATATGCAGTAGAAGCAGATGCGTTTACTATTGCAAGCGTCCATATCACATCATGGCAGAAAATTTATCGCGGCCATATTCCTGATGCAATATTGGATAAGCTTTCCATAGAAAAACGTACACAGATGTGGCGTGATCTTATTGGTAAAGGTATTAAAGTATTAGTGCTTGAAAATGAGAAAAAAATTATTGGTTTTACCAGCATATGTCCTTCACGGGATTCAGATAGCCGTCTTAAACAATGTGGCGAAATTAGTGCTATTTATCTCCACCCTGATTTTTGGCATCAAGGGTTAGGGAAAAAATTATGTTCTTCTGCCTTGGGGGAATTGAAAAGTGGAGGATATAGCGAAGTCATTTTGTGGGTCTTAAAGGAAAACATGCAGGCGCGTCAATTTTATGAATCCATGGGGTTTATGTTGGATGAAAATGAAAAAATTGATAACTTGAATGCTTGTACACTTGGAGTCATTGTTGGTGAAGAAGCTACTGAAAACGTGAATATTCCTGTTCATGAAGTTCGCTATTATAAGAGTTTAAAATGGCGAAGCACTTATTAATGCTGTGAAAGACCAGGCAAAAAAAATTAGGCCATCAAGGTTTATATTTATTAGCATTTGATCCAACCATTCCTGGTTGGTATGCTCGATTGGGATGGAAATATATTGGCGATGATGAGCTATTTGGTAATCTTGTTGCGGTGATGAACATAAATTTATAATCTTGATCTGGTTAAGTAGTGAGAAACTATGAATAATTACAAAATAGAATTTACGGATATTCTTCCCAAAGATATAGAAGAAAAGATGAGGAATGATCTTGTTGCGTATGAGAGTAGTCACGGTATAGCTGTGAATTACAAAAAATTTGCACTGATACTGAGAGATAAATCTGGTAATGTATTAGGCGTTTTGAATGCTTTTACAGCTTTTTCAGAAATATATGTGGATGACATGTGGGTGGACAGTTCTCACCGTGGAAAAGGATATGGCAGAAAATTGCTACAAGAACTTGAAAATCATTTTGAAGGTAAAGGATTCAATAATATTAATTTAGTAACAAGTGCGTTTAGCGCGCCAGGATTTTACAAAAAATGTGGGTTCACTGTAGAATTTGTTAGGGAAAATAAAATTAATCCAAAACTTACTAAAACTTTTTTCATAAAATATTTTAAAAATAAATGTCAAACACAGGGAATTTTAAATGTTAGTTGTTAACAGCTCTGTCTACAAGCTTAACCAAGCAGCGATTTATATCCTACTGATTGTTTATTAAATTATAGAGATCATGCCACCAAATATGCTTAGCCAGGCTACAGTCAATTCCAAGTAAATAAAAATGAAATATGTTGATAATGCAAAGCAAAGAGAAAACAGCAATAATCAACCAAGAAAGAGCTTTGTTTTTTTAATGGCGCAAAAAATATTTTCATAACCTATTGATTCTACTTTGCTGGTGAGACGAATCGAACGCCCGATCTACTGATTACGAATACGTACAGCTATCTTTAAGTCATTTAATAATCAGCTAGTTACAAAGCGCAGCAGCTACGAAAGTGGGTATTATAGAACCTATTTTCGTCTTAAATAACCCTAATCTGGTGCAGAATTGGTGAGGTGGTTTCGCATTGGCAAATAAGTCAATTAACGGCTATAATCATATTAACCACCCATTTTAGCTGGTTAATCTGACTGGAACCGTTATGAACTTTAGCGATTACATCAATGATCTTGTGAAGCATGGTAAATGTAGTTTTACCGCCCAGCAAGCTCAATCAGCCCTAAATAAATCAGCAGAAGCAATTTACTCTTCCGTAAAGCATCTGCTTACCAAAAATGAGTTAGCTACGCCTGCCAAAGGATTTTATGTTATTGTGCCGCCTGAATATCAAATTTTGGGCTGCCTTCCGGCTGAGCACTTTATTCCTTACTTAATGGAATATTGGCAATGTCCATATTACGTAGGACTGCTTACTGCTGCTGGATATCATGGAGCTACTCATCAAGCTGTACAGGTTTTCCAAGTCATGATTGACGGGCGTACCAAACCTCAAATCCTATGTGGAAAAGTGAAAATCCGTTTCATTGCTAATCGACATTTGCCTGAAACTCCTGTACAAAGCATCTCTACCGCTAAAAGCATGCTCAAGATATCCACTCCAGAAGGCACTGCGATGGACTTACTCAATTATTCTCATCAGTCCGGTGGGCTAAATCATACTGCCACCATCCTTGCAGAACTTCAGGAAAGCATGAAGCAAGATCAATTACTTGTTCTTGCTGAAAGTCAATCTACTCTTGCATGGAAACAACGACTGGGATATTTGTTAGAAATAATAGGCGCCACCGAATTAGCAGATGTGTTGAAAAAACATTTAGCGCAACAAAAACGAGTGGATTATATTCCACTGATGCCAGGCATAGAAATATCAAATGCAGCACGGAATGTAACTTGGAAAATTATTGAAAATGCAACCGTAGAGAGTGATATATGATTCCTGAATATTGTATAACTGAATGGCGCCAACAAGTTCCATGGGTAGAAGACTATCAAGTTGAACAAGACTTAATCATCAGTCGTGCTTTAGTGTCACTATATGAAAATCCTAAAATTAAAGATAATTTAGTGTTTCGCGGCGGCACAGCATTGCATAAACTCTACATCAAGCCCGCAGCGCGCTATAGCGAAGATATCGACTTGGTACAAATCACATCAGGCCCAATTGGTGAAATGCTTAATGAAATACGCTCCTCATTAAGCTGGCTAGGCGAGCCAACCCGAAAATTGACTGAACGTAGCGCCAAATTGTTCTACCGTTACACTGCTAATGACAATACCAAGAAGAAACTAAAAATTGAAATCAATACCACTGAACACTTCCATATTTTTGACTTTGTTAATTATGAGTTTTCTGTTGCTAATTCCTGGTTCACTGGAAAATCTGCGCTGCGCACATATCAATTGAATGAACTAATGGGCACAAAAATAAGAGCACTATATCAGCGACGAAAAGGTAGGGATTTATTTGACCTATGGATTGCTCTTAAAGATAACCTAATCGATGCAGATGTCGTTTTAAAGGTTTTCTTAGCGCATTGTAATAAAGACAATCAAAATATTACTCGCGCGTTATTTGAAAAGAATTTACATGAAAAAATCCGGTTTGATGATTTTCGACATGACATTGTTGATTTGCTTGCTGATAGCAGCGGGTGGTCGTTTGATCATGCCTATGATGTTGTTAAAGATAAGTTGATTTGTTTATTGCCAGGTGAACCATGGAAAATGAAATAACATTGTTTTCCCAATATTTAGAAAATTGAATAATCATTGAGGCAGGTAATGAATAATAAAATCTCATGTCTAGATAAACATTTGCCATTTTGGAGCTTAATTTGAAAATAAAAAATCCCAATAACGACCCATTACTTGCAGCAATAACGCATGACATTAGTGATAAATACAAATGTCATACGGTCATCTTATATGGTTCACATGCACGCAGCGAAGCTACTCCAACTAGTGACTACGACATCATCTGCATAAGGGAAAAAGGTGATCTTGAGCGAGATTGTAGATTGTTTAAAGGGTTTTATTTGGATATCTTCGTTTATTCAGAAGAAATGATCGCAAATCCAGACCTATCTTTAATACGCATCAAAGATGGGATCGTCTTATACCAAAAAAGCAACATGGGTGATGATTTACTTAATAAGATCAAATCGCTTTTCCAATCCGGGCCACCAAAAACACCTAAATGGGAAAAAGACGAAATTAATACTTGGGTCATGAAGATGCTAGACCGTGCAAAACAAGATGATATCGAGGCAAATTTTCGAAGACATTGGCTCTTGCATGATCTTCTTGAATGCTATTTTAAACTTCGTGAGCAGTGGTATCTTGGACCAAAAGAAAGTTTCCAGTGGCTCAAGAACAATGACTCACCAGCATATAGTGCCTTTGAAACCGCACTAAAACCAGATGCCAACACAGCGTCCATCGAGAATTTAATCAAACATGTAATAAAAACCTATTGACCTTAACGTTACGTCATACTCTAAAGTGGCTCCTGAATCACACGAGGAATAGACATAGCTTACACAGTAAATAAATTAGCAAAACTTTCAGGAGTAAGCGCCAGGATGCTTCATTTTTATGATAAGATAGGGCTATTAAAGCCCGCTTACCATGGCGATAATAACTATCGGTATTATGAAGAAGAGCAACTCCTCATGCTTCAGCAAATTTTATTTTACCGCGAACTTGGATTTCCTTAAGATAAAATGATTGTAAGATTCAATTTCTTGAAGCGGGGTTGGCAAAATTAAAGAGGTAGAGGCATGATCGGAATTACTGGTTCAACAGGAGAAATAGGTAATAAGGTATTACAAGTATTGCTAAAAAGTGATGCCAAAATCTGCATTTTTCTGCGAGATATGAATCAATCGCAACAATTTTCTGGGAAGAATATAGAATTTAGATTATTTAATTTTTTAAACCCTAGCCTCAGTGTATTGCAAGATATTACCCAATTATTTTGGGTATTGCCGAATGACCATAAGGAACTTAAACTTATAAAATACGAAGAAAACTGGATGAACATAGCAAAGCAAGTAGGTGTTAAGCATATAGTAAAATTATCCGCTATGTTGGCAGAAAAGTATGACTTTTTCTTCCATCGACAATCTGAAATGAATATTGAAGCATCAGGAATCTTCTATACGCACTTAAGAGCGAATACTTTTATGCAGAATTTTAATAATTATGATGTAGATGACATAAAAGGCAAGCAAGCTCTTTTTTATCCAGCAGGCGAAGGAAAAATGAGTTTTATTGATACCAGAGATATTGCTGAAGTTGCTGCAAAAATATTGTTGAATCCAGTAGAGCATATTAATAAAGAATATACATTAACTGCTTTATCTGCCTTTAATTATTACGAGATCGGCAAAATATTTACTCATGAATTGAAGATAGATATTATTTATTATGACACTTGCCAATTTCCTAAAAAAAAACTCTCGAATAATATAGGTAATAAAATTAATCACCCATTCTATGAAGCAGTAAAAAAAGGGTTATTTGCAACAATATTTTTAGATGCAGCTAAAATCTTAAATAGAAATCCGATAACACTTGAAAGATATGCGCATGATTACCGAGAGTATTTTTTACGCAAGGTATAAAATTTCGCTGTTTACTTGACATTAAAAATCATTGACACCAAAAACTGGCAGCCGCATATTTTGCCTCTTTCTGATTATCAAGCTAGGCAGTACCACTAATCCAAATCCTCGCCACTCCCCTGATTCTTAACTGAGATGATCCAAGCAATACAGGGCATGGAATCTACTAACTCAAACAATGTTTGCAAACATTGGCTTAAATAAAAATTATACTTGTCTAAGCGATAAAGATAGGATAACCTGCGAGGTTTTGCATTCTTTATAAAGTTCTATCAAAAATGAATAAATTTATCCTAGTAATTATCGTAACAATGGGAATAAACACAAGTATTCTCGCAAACAGTTATTCTACTGATTCGGAAGATGGCGTGCTAGCACTTATTCAAACTCAGCAAGATGACCCTGAAAAAATAAACTCTCCGCTTTTCAAAGAAATTAAGACAGGAAAAATTATCTCCTTATCACCTGAAGAAAAAAAGCGAGTAATCGAGCTTGTTAACAACTTATATGAGCCGTCATATCAACCAGTAACTCCTATGTCTCTTGTAGCTCTTCCCTCCCTGCCATCTTCGGTTTCATTAGGAATGAATGGGGTACCCGTACTTGATCAGAGGCAAGTTGGCTCTTGTGGTGTATTTGCTGCTACTGCAGCTTTAGATGCACTTTATGGAAAAGGTGACTATATTAGTCAACTCTGCTACATAGAGGAACGTCCGTTATGTGCGGAGGGCGTAGCGTGTGACATTAGAGACATAATTCCTGAATTAAAAGAGAAAGGAGTTTTTTCAAAAAAGTATGAACAGCAATATGGTTGCGAAGGATGGTATCAATATCCAGAAAGGGGTACATCTTCAAGTTTTCCTAAGATGCCAGAAGAAGAATATAAACAACACAGTGAAAAAATTTTTGAAAAACTTATTATTAATTCAATGACATATCATCCTGGAGATGATGTATTGGCAGAAGTAAAACAAGCTCTTTTTAATAAACATCGTATTGTAACGGCATTACTACTCAATGCTGAACTTACTAATGAGGGAGCAGCTGGTCGTTACTACCCAAAAAAATCAACAGGTATAGTTTCGCGGTTAATGGATCTTTTAGGCGACGATTCTTCTTTTAATACTCCTCCTCCGAATAGCTGGGTATTAACAGATGGCATGAATATAAATACTGGTGAATGGGGTGCTCACTATCTCGTTATTACTGGATACGACGACAATGCAGTTATCAACAGTGCTTTGAGACAAAAAGGGGTGTTAACGTTACGTAATTCATGGGGCAAAAATGCAGGTGACAATGGTGATTTTTATGTCAGTTACGATTATTTTAAAGCGTTTGGCCGTGAAATGGTAGAAGTCAGTTTTCCTGATTTAAATCCAGGTGATTCTACTTAATCAATGAACGTTAAAGCGTGTCTGGACTCATGCTGAATACAGTATGAAGAAAAATCAAGATGCACTGAAGAGAGGTAAATTATGAGAGCAGTACAACAAACAATAAAACACTGGGGGCATGTAGCCTCCTATGCTCATATTCCCCATAATGAAAAGGAATATGAAACCCTTTTGGCTTTTGTTGATGAGCTTATGGATTGGTCATGTCATCATAAAGATGAACATGCGACAAGTTTACTTAATTTAATTGCTAGCAATATTGAAGCCTACGAAAATCAGCGCTATCCTGCTAAAAAAATATCTTCTGTTGAAATGCTAAAGTTCCTTATGGACGAACATGGTTTAGGACAAGGTGATTTATCGGAGATTGGTAGTCAATCATTAGTGTCTAAAATCTTGAGCGGTGAGCGGCAATTAATATTAGAGCATATACGTATTTTATCTAAGCGGTTTGGCGTATCACCTGCTGTATTCTTTTAAAAGAGTCGCTATATTAAGGAACCCATGATTTTGCACAACAAAACGAAAGAACTTTGGAATAAATTAGCTGTTTTTTGGGATGAATCTTATCAAGAAGGTGATATTTTTCATCGTACTTTCCTGTTCCCAACTTTTATAAAATGGACGGCTGCTACGCAGGGTATGCGAATTTTAGATATTGGCTGCGGTAATGGTGCTTTAGCTCGGCTATTTGCCAAAGAAGGAGCCAGTGTAGTTGCAACTGATTTTAGTAAAGTTTTCATCGATAAAGCAAAGGAGCGTAGTGAAGGATTAGTAATTGATTATCGAGTTATTGATGCAACTGATTCAGCACAACTCAATACGTTGGCGGACACAGGAAAGTTTGATCGTATTATTAGCTCAATGGTTTTACACGATATGTCGACAATTACTCCGCTGATGGCTTCTTTATTCAAATTGCTTACTCCAAAAGGTAAATTCATTTTCTCGGTACCACACCCCTGTTTTAATTCAGGTCTTGTTGAAATGGAGCAGTTAAAACAATGCATGGATCAGAATCAATTGCTTTTGCCTAATCGTTATATCAAGCCAGAAATATTTGAAATTTTTTCTAAGCCAGATCAACCTGTTAAGCAGATATGTTTTCACCGACCGTTAAGTATGCTTTTTAACGAATTATTCAGGGCCGGATTCGTCATGAGTGGATTTGTTGAACCGGTAGCAAACACAGATAAGCTACCGGAAGATTTTTTATGGGCAAAATTATCAGATATTCCTCCTGCGATTATTAGCTGTTGGGAAATTAAAGAATAAATCGTAGTCATTTCATTGGTTTTTATTTTTTAAAATTTATTATCGGATAATTTTTCTAACCTGGATTCAAGCGTTAATTTAGTTTGTGGCCAGTCAGATTTTATAATGCTAAATATTACACTATCACGAACATAGCCATCTTCCAAAATCACATGACTGCGAAGCACTCCTTCTTCTATGGCGCCTATTTTTTTGATGACGTGTGTGTAGCGAATTCTTAATTCTACTTCCAAATTAACGGGTTATTAGCGTAGCTTAGTAAACGATTTTTTAGTACAATTTTCACCTAATGAACATACTCAATTTCCTATTTAGCTTTTTCCTTACCCTACTTAAGATGCTATGGCCTGGAGGTATGCGAAAAATCGCTGCTGAAAATATCGCCTTGCGTCAACAACTGGTTATCTTTAGTCAAAAACAAAAACGCCCATCAAAACTAATAGTATCAGACCGGTTTATTTTTGGCTTTTTATCATTTTTTATGAGTTCATCACGATTGACTAAGATCGCAATTATTGTGAAGCCTGCAACGATACTTAAGTTTCATAAAGCACTGGTTGAATGCAAATATTCTAATCTCTTTTCAAAACAGAAGCTTTAATGAGCTGAAACGTTAATGTTAAATTCAAACGTCGAATGCAAGCAATAAAGAAATTAACTTATGAAGTAAGCTTATCAAACCTTAAAGGCCAATCAATTGAATTCATGTTGGACTTATGGCGTCAAGCGAAAGAGATGACAAAAGAATGAAAAATTCTATTGTGGATGAAAAAAATGTTAACTACCTTTGTGATAATTGCTCATGCTTTAACAACCATTGCTTACGCGCTACTCCTCCGCCATAACCGCCAAGTTCACCATCCGTATTGATGACACGATGGCAAGGAATGATAATAGCGAGCTGGTTAGCACCGTTTGCACGTGCCACAGCACGAAATGCCTTGGGCATATTGAGTGACTGTGCGATTTCCAAATAAGAACGCGTTTCTCCCAACGGGATTTTCATTAAGGCTTCCCAAACTTTCCTTTGAAATGGAGAACCTAACAGGTGCATAGGTGTTTTGAATTTCTGATTTTTGCCAATAAAATAATCTACTATTTCTGCTGAGATTGATTGAATAATCATATTTTCTCCAGGAACAATAGCTGCCTTCAATCGTTGTCGTAAGCGTTCTACTTCACGCTCTAAACCCCGACGATTAACAAATTCCAGCAAATACAAGCCTATCTCATCGGCGATGGCAATCATAGGCCCGAGCGGAGTATCCAGCCAAGCTGCTTTTAGAATACAAACATTCGCACGTGTAGGCGGTGCCCCCATTATTTTAGAAAATGCATCCCGAAAACCGCTGCTTGATTCATAGCCTGCTGATAATTGTGCATCGATAATAGCATTTCCTTCTCTAATATTTTTCATAGCAAGGCCCATTCGTCTTGCTCTGGCATATCCAACAAATGTCATACCAAAACGTTTTTTAAATTGTCTTCTAGCAGTGGATACATCTATAGATAATTCACGAAAATCTTGTTCTTTCCAACGTTTTTCAGGATTATTTTCAATCGCCTTAATTAAAGTTTGTATCACCGGAGAGGTAGCATAAGGTGGTAATAATGGTTGACACCGTTGGCAAGGCCTAAAAGCAGCCAGTAGTGCTTCTTGTGCTGTTGCGAAAAACTCACAGTTTTCAAATTTCGGTTTTCTGGCAGGACAAGTGGGTTGACAAAACACACCGGTGGTTTTGACTCCTGCATAGAAGATACCTATATATTCAGGGTCTTTCTTTAGAAGTGCTTGATAATATTTTTTGCTTTTCTTAAGTGATAACATGCCGTGCCTACCATAATAGAGGTAGCTAGTATAACCATTTTATTAATGATTGCCGCCGAAATTCAGGCATGGATTTTTTAATATTCCTTTTTATATAGACTGAACATTCATGATCCTATTTTCAAACTATCACTAAGACATTGTTAGACGTAATTTTACCCATTCTCCTTGGGTATTTTTATTAAATTGATAGCGTATACTGTCTGGATAATTATCATTAACTAACAAATATTCCCAATGATGTGGCATAGCCATGATCATACCGAAAGAGTGTGGAATAACTGTAGGAATATCAGTTTCTTTTCCTTGTTGATAATCTACGTTAGGCACATAATCATCATGATATATTTTCTTTACATCCATTTTAACCATAGACCAATATTTTTTGAACAATTGAGGATTATTATCTGAGTAAACGAGTCTAGTAGTACATTCAGCTTGTAACTGAATATGGATTCCTGGATGCAAAATACAAATAGCAAGATGAGGATGAGATGTTAAATCCTGCCATTTGCGTGAAGTAGTACGTGTTAGGAATATAAGGCCGTATTCATTTTCTATACCATATAAGCGAACAGTTCGAACATGTGGCATACCATTTGCTATAGTGCTTACTTGACAGAATATAACGCTATCTTCCAATTTGAAATCGGTTTCTAAAGAAGAGGCTACTTCTTGAGGAATTACTTTTTCATTCATTAGGGCTTCCGTTTAAACTAATTTATATTTACGATCCATTTCATCGTGAGTAATAACAAAAACACCCTGTCGTATGGTCATTTACCATTCCTACTGCTTGCATATAGGCATAACAAATCGTGCTACCTATAAATTTAAACCCTCGACTCTTAAGGTCCTTAGACATTTTATCTGAAATAACAGTTTTGACGGGAACTTGCTGATGACTTTCCCAATGGTTTTGAATAGGTTTTCCCTCAACAAATTGCCAGATGTAATCTTTAAAATGACCTTGTGCTTCTTTTATCTTTAAATAAGCTTTAGCATTTTCAATAGCTGCCGCAATTTTTAACTTATTGCGGATAATGCCCGCATTGGATAAGAGAGACTCTATTTTGCACTGGTTATAGCGTGCTATTTTGCAAGGATTAAATCCATCAAAACAAAGGCGATAGTTTTCTCGTTTTTTTAAAATTGTAAGCCAACTTAAACCAGCCTGTGCTCCTTCCAGAAGAAGAAATTCAAACAATCGCTGATCATCGTAAACTGGAATACCCCATTCTTCATCATGGTAGTGAATATTCAATGGATTGCTTGTGACCCATGCGCAACGTTGCAAGGTATTTTTTTGTTTAGTCATTTACGTCTCTTGCATTGCCTTTATAATACTCATCGCATGGGATTCAATAGCACCGTCATCAGAACTCAGCGTGAAGCGAGCAGTTTGCTCATATAAGTGATCACGCTCCTGACGCAGCTTATTTAAAAAAGCACGATAATCAGCAACAGGTAATAAAGGACGGTTATGCGCAATTCGTTCCAATTGTACATCTAGGCTCACTTGCAAATAAACTGTGAATTCAGGCGCTAATAAAGCACAGTTTTTTTCGTCATCTACAATACCGTCATCAGTTGTGACCACAATATTTTGTTGGGTCAATTGATGTAATAAGATGTTAGATAAACAATGGCAAAAAGATTGTTTACCTGCATCACTCAGTATTTCAGGCAAGGAGCGGCCAATTGATGGGACTAATGAAAAATCCGCATCAATGAATTTCCACCCTAGCTTTTGAGCGACTGCTTGTGCCAAGACACCTTTGCCAGCGCCTGAATGCCCAATGATAAAAATGCGAGTATATTGCGTCATTATCCCCTCTCTTAGCTTAGTTTTCTTCTCGCGACGGGTTCTTTTCATACCATTCAGCCGCCCGCTTTTTTGTTTTGGCCATAGAAACGTTTTCAATATGAGTAGAGACATACCACTTATGGCCATAGGGGTCTTCTAATGCGCCACTCCGGTCACCATAAAACATATTTTCAATCGGCCGGAGTAACTTGGCACCGGCTGCCACCGCACGCTCTACCACTGCATCAACATTTTTAATGTATAAATGAATTCCTACCGGCGAGCCACCCAAGTCTCGTGGGCTGCGTGCATCCATTTGCGGACATACATCCGCTAACATCACTTTGGCATCGCCTATTTTTAATTCAGCATGCGTAACTTTTCCGCTTTTTGGATGTTCCATCCGCAATATTTCCTTTGCGTTGAATACGTCTTTGTAAAATTGAATAGCTTGTTTTGCTTGATGCACAATTAAATAAGGTGTAATGCTATGGTAGCCTTTAGGAATAGCAGGTACTTTCCCTTTTTTGTGCTTGCCAGCAGGCTGTTTCACACTTTTCTTACTTGATTTTGAAATCAGTTTTTTCTTTTTCAGGGAAGATGTTTTTTGTTTTACCTTGAGTCGTTTTTTTGCTTTTGCCATAAAATAATATCCTAATAAAAATAGAACAAATTGATCTTTGCAAGTATCAGTTATTTGTTAGAAAAATAAAAATCTATATTACCATAAGGCTAAAATATCTACACTGTATTAACAAATAAAATATCATTCAAAGTAGGGAAGGAGAAATGTGTTTTTATTTAAGGGGTGCTTGCCTATTAATATATCGCTCCAAAATTCGACAGCCACATGCTGCCATCGCCACACTCAAAAGCAAGCTTCCTACCCAAAAGAGGGTGCCAGAATAAGTCATGCTGACTAACAGCCCTCCTATAAAACCAAACAAACTGATTAAGCTAGATAAAACTGCCATTCTTGCCCCCATCGGTTCTGTACAAGCTTCAACAGCTATCCTCTGCGCCGGTCCAAATGCTAAACTTGAACCCAGCGTAAAAAGCATGAGAGGAAAAACTAATCCTAATATATATTGTGGAAATAGCCATGTTAAAGTAAACGCCATCACTCCGCCGATCAATGAAACGAACAACCCCAAGTGGATTAATCGGTAGGGTTCTACTTTATTTACCCAATGCCTTACGATTTGAGACCCTGCTATTAAGCTGCAAAAAACCATTGCCTGGAAAACACCAAAAACCCATGTGCTCAACTTGAAGTGATCAATGACTAAAAAAGGCCCTGCTGCAATCCAGGCAATCATGCCTAAGAAAGTAAAACAGAAAATAAGCACATTCAGCATAAAACGAGGGTTCGATAGAATGGCAAAATAATTCTGGCCTATCTTTTTCCATGATAATACATGCCGTTTCCCAAGCGGATTACTTTCAGGCATCCACAACCATAAGAATATCCAGGCAATTATTGCTGCTATCCCTAGCACTCCAAACGTCCATCGCCAGCTTAGCCAACGTAATATAAAGCTTCCCGCCAAAGGCCCAAATGCGGGAGACAAGATGAGGATACTCCCCATCACAGCCAGTAAACGTATGGCTTCCCGCTGGTCAAAGCACTCATGGATACTTGAATAACCGGCTGTTCCAATCACACAAGCAGCACATCCTTGCAAGAAACGAGCAGCAAGAAAGAATCGGATATCAGAAGTCATAGCACAATAAAACGTGCTGACTATAAATAAAATCCCTCCGCTTAATAAAACAGGTCTTCGCCCGATACGGTCAGAAAGGGGCCCCAATATCAAGTGCATGGAGGCCGCGCCTAAAAACCAGGTAGTAATTGTCATCTGAGCAACATGCGTACTTATTTTTAACTCCTTTGCCAAAATAGGTAAAGCAGGTAAATACATGTCATTGGCTAGGTAGTGGATTATTTCGTAGAAAACTAAAATAAAGGGAAATAGTACCAGTGATTTTTTGAATTTTGCTTCCAGCTTTCTTACCATAGTTTTTTAACCATTTTTAATATACTATTTGAACTCTTAATAGGAATTTTCCCTATGCTAACGAACAATATCATACTACTCATGGGAATAGCGGGCACCGGAAAGATGACAATTGGTGAGGCTATTATTGCACAGAATCCCCACTTTAAATTAACTACTCCCGATTCTTCGGTCGGTCCTGTGTTAAAGCTATTGGGTGATAACGAGCAGGTATTTTGGTCATTGAATGAAAAAGGATGGGTAGCAGTTAATCAAGCACTGGATGTCACCCTTTATACCATTGCAGAGGTTTGCTCAAAAGAAAGTAATTTTGTGATCACCTCAGAAATGCTAGCTGATAACCTCTACCATCAAAATTATTTTGAAAGAGTTCAACGTGCTGCTATCAGGCGAGGTGCCATATTAACACCTGTGCGGTTAATTTGTGAATTAGATGAATTAATTGAGCGAGTGCAAAATAATAGTAGATTAGCTTATTTTAAAACACGCGATGTAGAATTAATAAAAAAACGTTTTGCTGAGGATCAGGTCTTTTTCTCTAAGATACCTAACGAACTCACACTGGATGTAACGCACTTGCCCCCTGATGTGTCAGCAGAAAAAATCATTCGGTGGGTAACAAATCACCAGTAACTTTATTTTTATGGATGTATTTATCTCAATACTTACACCCGTTGCTCCAAGAGTTGATACTCCAAACCCTTGATATGAGCCGGCTCATTTTGGTATAAATTTAGTATGCTGTTATTTTATTAAATAAAACCTGCTTATATAGTAATACCAATTGAAGAAGCATTACATATATTGGGTAAGAGATTAGAGGTGCATATAGTATCTTATTGAATGTTCTCTATTAAAATGTTTTATTTAAATCCTTTCGGCTTTAATCCATCTAAAGGCGATCGCGGACGAATTGAAGATGATTTTTCTTCTATGCTCTTTTTTCCTGCCGCATATTTTTCCTCATCTATTGATTTTATTTTCTTGTTTGTAGGATGGGTTAATTTCGTAGAGAAAGGAGTTTGTTTAAAATGATTCATGCCTTCCTGGTACACAATTTGTTCTTTTCCTTGCTGTGCAAGAACTTGCGTAGGCAATAAATTTTTTCTGGCTAACCGTTGAATAAACTCATCATATAGTGTTGGTTTTGGTAAATGAATACGAAGAGATAAAAAATTACCTGCATGGTCTTTCTCGAGTATTGCGCAGTCAGCTGATATCTTTTTTTCTTTTTTAAAACTATCTAATTCTTTTAAAATTGTATCGACAAATTTTCCTAACTCCTTTCTTTGTTCTTCTGAAAGTACATCCTGATTACACTGCAATTTAATAGTAAGAATTCCAGAGTCTCTATTATTTTCAATCAGTAATAATTTTTTTGATAATAGGTCTGATATGACTTCTGAATTAAATGTGTTTTCATTCACAGAATAAGGTTGCTGAGTAATATTGATGTTCGTACCATCTATCGCTTGCGTTATTGCACTCGCTATCTGGCTTGCCATATTCATTATTTTTTCCACAAAGGTAGTCGGAGCATTGTCGTCACTACTCACTTTTTCTTCCGAATCACCACTACCTCCTCCACCAGAACCACCTCCGCTATCATGACCAAAGCATCGGCGAACAGGGAAGGTTTCTTTGTGACAAATTTTGCAACGAACTCTATTGCTTTCTTCAGCTTGTTCTTTCTTAATAGTATCTTGTCTTTCTTGTTCTTTTTTATCTTTCTCGTTTTTTCTCTGCGCTTCTTGGTCTCGTTCATTTTTTTGTTGCTTTTCTTTTTTATCGCGCTCGTCATGTTGGCGCACTTGATTATCATGCTCGCGTTTTAGTTGTTCTTCTTTTTCCTGCGGAGTTTTTTGGCTTTGCTCTGGCATGTTGTCACCCATACTGACCATTTTTTATGCGATACAGGTAGTATAACATACTCATAATAGCAGGCAATATGAGTGCTTGCGCCCTAAACCGTATGATATCATCGTCTTACAAAACAGTTTAACATTGAGAACCCATCGTGACTTCATCGGATGAAATTGACAACCCATCTCCATTGCCTGGATAATTTCTATTAGGATGTTTCCCATATCGTTAATAAAGGCATTTTTTTCTTCATCGGACCAATTTTTTACTTTTTTATTGCATTCATCTATAAAATCTTGTGTCAAAATACCCTTTTCCACTAAACTTTTTTCATGCTCTTTTTGCTTCTCTGAATCAAACCCGTAATACAATTCATTATCTTTCATTTTTGCTTTATCCCTTAAATGTAAAATGGTCTTATCAATGGTCATGATGAGCGTTTGCGTTTGATCAAGGTTTTGTTCGAGAATATGTTTATGTGATTGCAATGCTGTAATTTTGTCAAAATCACTGCTACTCACTATTCTCTGTATCTCATGCAAAGGCAATCCAAGCTCACGGTAAAATAAAATTTGCTGTAGCATCAAGAGCTGCTCTTCTTCATAATACCTATAGTGATTATCACCATAGTATGAAGGTTTTAATAATCCGGTCTCATCATAGAAATGCAGCGTTCTAACGCTGACCCCAGAAAGCGCCGCCAATTTTTTTACCGTATAAGCCATATCAATTCCTCATGTGATCCATTGCCACCTTAAGGGATAACGTAACGTAAGAGTCAATCAGGTTTTTACATTATCATTAATCATCGCTTGCTGTTAAGTAAAAATTAGTCTAATCTATGCACAATCCTCGTTTGAACCTATAACGGGGAAATTAAGAGGTGTCATGCCAATGCGCAAGTAAATTTCCAATAAAATAACTTTTAGCCCTTGCGGTTAAGAATTTTTTAATTGCTCTTTTGGAAATGTGACTATGCGCTTCTCTCAAATCCTCATCAACCAGATGAGTTTCAATTTGCCTACCGGTAAAGCTCTTTTTAATAAGCTTAGCTTGGTTTTTTCTAAGCATAAAACGGGTTTAGCTGGCAGGAACGGTGTTGGAAAATCTACCCTCATTAAATTGATCTTAGGCGAATTTTTCCCTGCTTCTGGCTCTATCCATGTCGAAGGAAAATTAGCTGCTGTTCCGCAAAGTCTCTCTGTTCCTCCAGCAATGACTATTGCAGGCTTTCTAGGCTATGAAGAAAAACTGAATGCGTTACAGCGTATTTCACAAGGTAGCGTCAATGAGCATGATTTTTCTATTTTGAATGAAGAGTGGGAAATCGAAGAGCGTATGCAAAAGCAGTTAGCAGTATTTGGCCTGGATAGCATTCCCTATAGTCGACAGTTAGCCATGTTAAGCGGTGGAGAAATCACGTGCTTATTACTGGTAAAAGCATTTTCATCAGGGGCGGATTTTTTATTGCTGGATGAGCCGACTAATCATTTAGACTGTACCGCGAGACAGCAACTTTATAATGCAATCCAGCAGTGGCAGGGCGGGCTTATTGTCGTGAGTCATGACAGGACGCTATTAAATTTGATGGAGCAGATAATCGAGCTGACTACGTTAGGTGCTGCTTGTTATGGTGGAAATTATGATGACTATGCAAAACAAAAGAGCATTGAACTAGCAGCAAAGGAACAACAATTACAGGATGCAAAAAAATTACTCCAAAGGGCCAAAACGACTATTCAAATATCTCGTGAAAAGCATGAACAAAAACGGTCATACGGACGTGAATTAAGGCGAAGCGGCAGCATTGATAAAATGGTAGCTAATTCGAAAAAAGGACGTAGTGAACGGACACAGAGTAAATTGTTAATTAAGGAAGAGCGTCTAACTAATCAAGCTGAAACACAATGGCAATCTGCCAGGGAAAAAATAGAGACCCATGAAGAAATCCATGTTGACTTACCGGAAACAGTTGTACCTAATGGCAAAGTGATTCTAGCGATTGAACAGCTCAGCTTCTGTTACCCTAATGAAAGTGATGCTATTATTCAAAATTTTAATTTAACAATACAAGGCCCTGAACGGGTTGCTTTAGTGGGGGATAATGGAAGCGGCAAAACGACTTTAATTAAGCTTATATTAGAAGAGATACAGCCACAGGTTGGCCGAATTTATCTTGGCACAAGTCATATCAGTTATCTCGATCAAAATGCAAGTTTATTAAACCACGAAGTTTCTGTTTTAGAGAATTTTCTCATGCTCAATCCTGCTGCGACAGAAAATGACGCTTATCGATGTCTGGCGCCATTTTTATTTAAAAACATTGCAGCACATAATTTAGTAAAAGAGCTCAGTGGCGGCGAGAAACTAAGAGCGCTATTAGCATGTATATTAATGTCAACACAGCCGCCACAGCTATTGATACTGGACGAACCGACCAATCATCTTGATCTTCATAGTATTTATAGCATAGAATCTGCCTTGAAGGATTATCAAGGAGCTATGATAGTCATTTCTCATGATCAACGATTTTTAGAAAATAGTGGTGTTATCAAGATGATTGCTGCGCCATTCAATAAATAGCATCTCATTATTTATTAAAATAGAGTCTAAGAGGTTTGGGATCATACGCAATAGTATCAATTTAGTTGAGCTGCTAATTATACTTCTTCGCTAACATTAATTACTTGTTCTTTACTGCATTTGGCAAGACGGAGCAGGGATTTTTGGATGTCAATAAACTGTTTAAACTTCTATGTTAAGCACCTTTCTTTAAGGCATGGGTTAATATACAATTCATTTACAAAATTTGCTTGGAGCAGTCATGAAAATTGGTTACGCACGCGTATCAACGAAATTTACAAAATCTATGATATTAGTCGGCCATCATTTTATAACTATCTAAAAAATTATCTGCAACAAAGAAACGAAGCAGAAAGATTGGTTGCACAACAGAGTTAAGAAAGTTCAAATCCCTATTGGAGTAAATAATGAATTCAATTATCTTTTATGTTTTATTGCTATTTATCTATGTTGATGCAAATGCGGACGTTTGGCAACCGCTGAAAAATTACACGCAAATAAAAATATGGCCAGAAGGAAAAATGCCGGATGCATTACCTGCTCCAAAAAAAGAATATATTACAATAGTCACTCATCCACTTATTGCCGGAAAACCGTTTATAGAAGTATGGGATGTGACGCAACCCACAATGACTATTTATTTCCCAAAAACAAAAAATACAGGAACAACAATTGTTGTATTTCCTGGCGGAGGGTTTCATGCTCTCGCAATTGATTTGGAAGGAACAGAGATCTGTCACGGGTTAACATCTCGGGGAATAACATGTGTGTTGTTAAAATATCGAGTTCCAAATTCAGGGCCCAATTGGAATAGTGATTGCAACTGTGAAATTCATCCGAAATCACCAACAGCATTAGAGGATGCACAAAGAACCATTGGACTTCTACGATTAAATTCTGCGAAATGGCATATTAATCCGCATAAAATCGGTGTAATGGGGTTTTCAGCAGGTGGATTTATGGTAGCTGATATCAGTACACATTATAAAGCCCGTGCGTATACATCTATTGATGCAGCAGACAAAGAAAGCTGTCGTCCAGATTTTGCAGTCGCTCTTTATCCAGGTCATATGCGATTGAAAGGTGAAAAATTTATTTTAAATCCAGATATTCCTTTTACTAAAGAAACGCCACCTACTTTTATAGTACAAGCGGAAGATGATCCACAAGATTCTATCGATCATTCAATTTTGTATTATACGGGCTTGAAAAATGCCAAGGTTCCTGTTGAGATGCATTTGTATGCGCAGGGCGGGCATGGATTTGGAATACGAAAAACTGATTCTGCAATAACAGAATGGCCGCAATTGATGGAGAGGTGGCTTAAAACAATCGGTATGATTGAAAAATAAACCTATATAGTTTTTATTTCTTGAGGTAATCAGAAATTTTATGGCTTTGTTGAATGTTTATGAAGTATAAGCATGATAAATGAATTGAAGAAGTTCTTAGACACTATTGAAATATTTCTAGCAGATAGAATTGCACTTGTTAGCCATGAACTCGACTATGATTCATCACTACTCAAGACTGTTTATCAGGAATTAGTTTGTCTAGGTATTTTACGCTTCATGGTCCCAATAGATCAAGGCGGCTTTGGCGGTGGTCGGCTTGACTGGATTGAGTATAATATAAAAATGGCTCAATATTCAGGTGCATTATTATTTTTACAAGCCCAACATCAATTTGCAGTTTCACAATTAAAAAAATTGCTTCCTGATAAAAAAGCACAGGATGTATTGCAATCCATCGTTAAAAATAATAATGGCCTTGGTATTGCGATTGCAGCAAATAGAAAAATATTGCAAGTCAAAATGCATGATAACGGATTTTTCGTTTCTGGCACATTGCTTTGGGTAACAGGGCATGGATTTTTTCCAAAAATAGTATTCTCATTTGATTATGAAAATACAGTCTACTATACGCTTTTGCCTTTTCATCCGGTTAAAGATTCACTTACTGTGTCAAAAAATAGAGAGACTTTTGTTTTTGGCTCTACTCATTCGGTTAGCTTAACATTGCATGATTATTTTATTCCAAAAAATGAAATTATTGCATCTGAGCCATTTAAACTCAAAATTCCGGTTGAACACCCAGCCATTTATAATTTTGCAGGAGCAGCGTTGGCTTTATTAAAAATGACGATGCATGAAAAATACAATGTGTATCCAGATACTACGATAGTGCGTGATAGATTGCTCAATGAATGGCACGTTTACTATAAAAGAATAATTCAAGGAAACTACGATCCTTTTGCATTACGTGCTGATGGGTTACAGTTTGCGGAAAAATGCCTACTTTTTGCAAAAATAGTTTGCGGGAGCAACGGATTATTATCTTCTCATCCTGTTACGCGGATTAGCCGGGAGATTTGGCAATATTCCATGGCAGGGTATTCTAAAGACCAGTTTGAGGCTTATTTAAATATTATTTATGAGGTTAAAAATGAAGCCAGTTGATATTTATGTCAGCACAGATATTGAAGCCGATGGTGAAGTTCCAGGTAAAAATTCAATGCTCAGCATTGGCTCCGCGGCTTATTTGGCAGATAAAACGGTGTTGAGCACGTTTAGCATTAATTTAGAGACATTGCTAGAAGCCACACCTGATACAGAAACTATGCGGTGGTGGCAAGGATTTCCTGATGCGTGGCAAGCCTGTCGGGAAAATACGGTGTTACCCGCGATCGCGATGCAAAAATACGGAGAATGGTTAGAAAATTTTCCAGGCAATATTATCTTTGTTGCTTATCCAGTAGCTTATGATTTCCGATTTATTGATTACTACCTACAACGTTTTTTTGGCAGAAATCCTTTTAGGTATCGTGCTATTGATATTCGCAGTTATGCCATGGGCATGTTAAATAGGGGCTACAAAGAAGCGAATAAACAAAAATTACCAATAGAGTGGAAAGATAATTTACCGCATACGCATATTGCGCTGGATGATGCACTGGAACATGGAGCACTATTTTGTAATATGCAGAAGCATAACAACACAGAATAATATCAATCAATAAGCACCTTTATGACACATAAATTTCTATACGCTCTTTTCCTTTCCCTAGGTTGACTTTCTTAAGGCGAACAAGTCCAATTTCCCCTGTGTATTTTATATGGGTCCCACCGCAAGGCACTTGAGAAAATGCATTAATTTTCCAATATCTTCTCTCGTTTTTCTCATCACTAAAGGCACTCATGACTTCTTGGTTCGAGTCAATAATTGCTTGGGTTTCTTGTTGCAATAAAGGGATAAATGGCGAAATAGTTTGGTTCCATGTGAAATCGATACGCGCTTTGTCTTGAGCAATGTGAGCACCCACTTTGAGAATATCAGGAAATCGCTGGCATACCAGCTCAAGTACAATTTCTGCGGCAAAATGCAAACGCATCAGTTTATATCGACGCTCCCAGTCGATGACTATTTTCACTACATCACCTGCTTTTAAACCATGCTCCTCAGCAAGAGTATAAAATAACTCTTTGTCATCTTTTGTTGCTGCCAAGACTGGATGACCGCCAATAGTACCATGGTCACTTTCTTGACCTCCTGAAAAAGCATAAAAAATCGTTTCTTTGAGTGTAATTTGATTACCATTCACAGTTAGCACGTTTGTTTCTAATTCAGTAAGATAAGGATCTTGCCAAAATATTTTTTTTGTTGTCATAGTCTTTTTCTCAAGCGTTATTTGATTGAAATTATTTTTCCATCCGTTAATCGATTTAAGTCTGTTGAATGTAGGTTAAAAACTGCATTGGGAGTGCCTGCTGCTGCCCACAATTCTTCGAATTTTAGTAAGTCTTCATCGATCAATGTAACAATGACTTGCTTATGTCCAATAGGTGGAACACCGCCAATAGCAAACCCTGTTACGTCTTTGGTGAAAGTGGCATCTGCTTTTACTATTTTTTCTTTTATTTCTTTTTCAATCATTTTTTCGTTAACACGGTTGACTCCGCTCGCAAGTACCAGAACGGGTTTATGAGTTTCTTTAGTACGGAATACCAGAGATTTAATAATTTGCGCTACTTCACAACCAATCGTAGCTGCTGCTTCATTCGCGGTGCGTGTGCTGGTAGCGAGTTCAACCACTTTAAAGCTGAGTCCCTTTTTCGCAAGGGCATCTTGTACTGTTTTGGCACTTTGACTCAAAGAATTATCTGGGCCAGGTATTTTCATCATTTTTTCCTTATAGATGATTATTAAATTTTGCTTAACAATTTGTGCGTTATAACGCATAATGAGGTCTATATTATCATCGTGCGCTATAACGCACAATCTATTTGAGTAAAAGCAATATGCAAGGCATATACAAACATATCTCTTTGATTTTAAGGTCATTACGTCAAGAGCGAGGATGGAGCTTAGATAAGACAGCGCAAGAAACAGGTGTCAGTAAAGCGATGTTAGGTCAAATAGAGCGAGAAGAATCCAGCCCTACCATTGCCACACTTTGGAAAATTGCGAGTGGGTTTCATATTTCTTTTTCTTCTTTCCTCGCAGGAGTTGATGTCGCTACTAAGCAGTCTATTCATCGTTCTGGCCAAGCACAGCCTTTCAGTCCTGTTAATGAGAAAATTCAAGTCATATCACTGTTCCCTTTCGATGATCAATTGAACTGTGAAATATTTCTCATCGAATTGTTGCCTATGTGCGAACATTTGTCATTACCGCATAAACCCGGCTTTATTGAGCATGTTATTGTTGTTGATGGTGCAATGGAAGTTTTGCTGGATGGTGTTTGGCAACCTTTAGCTAAACGCGAAGGCCTGCGTTTTAATGCGGACCAACCGCATGGATATCGTAACAGGACGCCAGAAAATGTTTGCTTCCATAATATTATTCATTATCCAACAAAAGAGCGCATTATCTAATCTTAACTAGGATATTGGATAGTGTGATTATGATTTCAAAACCTGATTTAATCGGTTTTTATTGAGAGTTTGGTAGATATGTTCGCATTATTTTTAAAAGGCTTAATCATTGGTTTTGCTATTGCTGCTCCCGTGGGCCCGATTGGTATTCTTTGTATCCAACGATCTTTACAGGCTGGTTTTAAGATTGGCTTCATGACGGGGATAGGTGCAGCATTGGCAGATGGTACGTATGGATTGATTGCTGGCTTTGGTTTAACAGCAATCTCTTCTTTCATGGTTGCGCAACAATTTTGGATACGCATCATAGGCGGTCTATTTTTGCTTTATCTAGGGATAAAACTATTATTGACTTCTCCTCATGAACGATCTAAAACAGGCTGCTCTGATAAATCATCCTGGCATGCTTGCAGCACGAGTTATTTGCTAACATTGACTAATCCTGCCACTATTCTCTCTTTTGTAGCCATATTTGCTGGATTAGGATTAGGTACAGTGAATCCTGATTTTGCGAGTGCTATTATGCTTGTTTTAGGAGTAACGCTTGGGTCTGCTGTGTGGTGGTTATTATTGAGTGGTGGAGTTGCATTTATTTTGCATCGTAGGCTCAGCCGCTCATTTTTTCGAATAATTAATTGGATATCAGGCAGTATTATTCTTGCTTTTGGTATTTTTGCTTTAAAAGTATGGTGATATTAATGATTAAATCTCAAGTTGGAACTCTTTTCCAATGTTCTATTAGCTGTATAACAAGATTATTTAGCCATTCTGTTTCACAAAATGTGGTTCCTATTTATCGAATTATTGCAGTAGATGATAGCTATCAAAAAACAGGCAAAGTGTATGTGAAAATTCAAGTGGTTGGCATGAGCAGGATCTTTGATCGCCCAGTCAGCGAACTCTATCAAAAAGAATGGTTAAAATTGTTTTCAAGAGAAGATGTGGCACATATTGCAGCACTTTATATGGCTGAACATACAAAAAATTTAGATTTAATCAAACTATTTCCTAAAAGCAATCCTAGCATGCGACCGAGTGTTATTGTAGTTGGTATACTTTTCAGTGCTTTTTTAATTTTATCCAATTTAGCTGCTTTTAAACTAGCTCAGATTGGTACAGTCACTTTTGCTGCTGGGCTGATATTTTTTCCACTTACCTATATTTTTGATGACATTTTAACAGAAGTATATGGTTTTAAAGTCAGCCGTCGTGTTATTTGGTCTGCGTTTTTTGCCAATACCATTGTTTTTATCGGGACTTGGCTGACGACTTATTTGCATCCTGCTCCACATTGGGAGCAGCAGGCAGCTTATGAAGTTATTTATCGTGGTACTCCACGCATTTTTATTGCTTCTATGATTAGTTATTTTTTCGGCGAATTCACTAATTCAATTATTTTAGCAAAATTAAAAGTGCTGACAGCGGGTCGTTATCTATGGCTGCGTGTGCTTGCCAGCACGACTGTGGGAGTAGGGATTGATACTATTTTATTCATGCACATTGGATTTTTATTTATCATTCCTTATAGTGAAATCTGGGCTGTTATTATGACTATGTATTTTATTAAAGTGGTTTATGAAGTATGTGCAATTCCAATCACTTACAAAGTATCTAATTATTTAAAGAAAAAAGATAATGTTGACTATTATGATTTTAAGACTCAATTTAATCCGTTTTCACTGAGAGTGTGATATATATTCGCGTTTAAGGATATTGAATATGAATCCTAGTCTTGATTTTACTTTTCCGTCCATCAGCTCATTTGATGAATATGAGAAGTTTAAAAATAAAACTGAAATTCTGGAAAGCATGGCAAAGGAAATTATTCGCCACCATCAATTGACTGATGGGTCGCTTACTCTTTTTTCTGAAGGCGCAAATATTGTATTTGCCTATGGGCAACAAAGAGTCATTAAAATATTTCCACCTTTTCATTATGAGCAATTCAAAAGCGAGCTGCTGGTTTTGCAGTATTTGCAAGGAAAGCTTGCAGTCAAAACACCAGTGGTTGAATATAATGGTGATATTGCTGGCTGGCCATATATAGTCATGAGCCAGCTTGAAGGCGCTCTGCTGGAAAAGCTGTGGGAAGAGATAAGCCATGACAATAAAATGATTATCATGAGTGAACTAGGATCGTTAATCCGGGAAGTACATTCTTTACCTACTCACGGACTGGAAGACATTGATTGTCATTGGGAAGAATTTATCAACAAACAAATAAACCAATGTGTAGAGCGACACCGGTCTTTGCAGCTTCCAGAACCTTTATTGCAGCAAATTCCTTACTATCTGGCGTCTATTAAAGAGCTTTTGTTCGACATTAAAAAACCAGTCATTTTAACAGGTGAATATACCCCCATGAATTTCTTGGTTAAACAAGTGGCGGGAGTTTGGCACATTGCTGGATTAATTGATTTTGGGGATGCCATGTTAGGATTACCAGAATACGATTTATTAGGCCCTGGTGCTTTTCTAATTCAAGGCGATAAGCTACTTTTAAAAGAGTTTTTAACTTCATACGGTTATTTGCCCGGTAGCATGACAACTCAATTGAGTCATCAGTTGACTGCGTTAATGCTGCTTCATCGATATAGCAATTTGAATATTCAGATCAGGATAGAGAACTGGCAAAACAAAGTGCACAGCTTAAAAGACTTTGAGGATTTAGTTTGGGGATTTTAAGCTAATTTGTTAAACAATGTCACTTTATGCGCTATTATATAATTTCTGCTTGCAGTGTGGCACATTCATTATAATTGAAAATTTTTTGTAGCAGCCTCTGTGGTAAATCATCAACCAAGATCATATCACGATGACAAGAATACAAAAATTTTTTATCTACAGCATGATCTAATAATTGGAGGAGTAAATCATAATAATTATTAATATTTAAAATCCCACAAGGTTTTTTGTGATAGCCTAATTTACCCCATGTTATTATTTCAAAAAACTCCTCCCAAGTGCCTGGCCCACCGGGTAACATAATAAAACTGTCTGCAATCTCAGCTATCATCGCTTTTCGTTCATGCATCGAATTCACAATATGTAAATCGGTTAACCCTTCATGAGTAATCTCGCAATCAACTAATGATTGAGGTATCACTCCGATAACTTTGCCACCAAATTTTAAAACTGTATCGGCAAGGATACCCATTAAACCCACTTTTGCACCGCCATAAATAAGTGTTAGTCCAGTATCTGCTATAGCCTTAGCCATTTGATTTGCCATGACACTGTAATTCAAATCATTACCCATTTTAGAACCGCAATAGATAGCGATTGTTTTAAGTTTATTCTGCATAATGAGTGCCATAGGTACCATAAATAGCATGCGATTCATTTTTATGATATGCCCAATAACGATCGCCATAAGACCAATGCCAATATTCTGTTGGGTAATTGACAAAACCCACTGTGGATAATGCGTTGCTCATGGTTTCTCTATTTTTTCGTGCCTCAGCGGAAATGACACGAGATAATGTAAGAGAAAACGAACCATCATTATCGTTCATCCAGTCTTTTGGGTGAATGCCCATGTCAATCGGATTTTTTTTATCATTGATTAAATAGACATCGATAGCACCTCCCGTTGAGTGAGGAGGAGTATTTTGTGATCCGTCCTGGTTGATAACAGGAGCAACAAGTTTTGTTGTTTCTATAAAGAGTTGGTGTTCAGACCAATCAGGATACTGAGTTTTAATTTTTGTAAACCGGCCATCAAAAATTTTTTTCTGCAAGTGAAGAGTCCTGTATCCTTCATAGAGACAAAAATGGTGTCCTTTAGGCAATAAGGTTTGAGCTTGTTTTAATTTATCATACACAGTTTTTCGTAATTTTGTGTAATCTGTATTATCAGGAATTTCTGGAGAAGGGCCATAGGCAATCTCTTGCTGGTCTTTTAAGTCAACCATAGGCTCGTGGTTATCAATGATGTGAATAGCTAATACTTTAGGATTAGCAATTAAAGTAATATTATTCTCTGGAGTATGGCTATACGACATGGGCTTCTAGTAGATTATTTAGAGTTTAACAGTTTCATAAGCATATAATTTTAATCAGGATCGCGCAATAGTGCCTATCTAGCAATAGGTCAATAATGACATTTATTAAAAGAGCTTTTCAGGTCCGCAGAGCCAGACTATACGCGTTTAAAACGGAGTGATATAATTCCCTCCCTTTTTTAGAAACACCATGGTTCGTGAGGTTATACTTGTGACTTTCTATTGCGGACTTGATTTTGGCACCAGCAATTCCACTAAAAACATACTATTAAATCGTCATTGTTGCGAAGCATTTAGCCATAGCAATCTGGCAGTTTACCCAGATTTAGATAACTTACAAAAAGCCTGTCGATCTATGTATATAAGATTGCTATGTCTTGGTTTGATAAATTCTCAACCCTATATTGGTTACCATAATTATATTTATTAATATATTCACAGGAATTTCATAATAGTTAGAAGCTAGCACTGGAAGGTAAGAAGGCAACCATTCCAGAACAATATAAAGAATGTAGTACTTAATGCCTACCGTGAAGGAAAAGGTAAAATATTTACTGAGAAAATCGTGACCCTTGCTTCCGCCATTTGCTAAAAATAACAGTATTAAGCCTACTACTCCTAGTATGGAATTTTGCCAAATATTTATATAATCGAGAAATCTAGGTATTTTCCCAATCACATTCAAAGCTTGCTGTGTTGATCCAAAGTAATCAAAAAGAATGATGAGATAAAAATAAATAAAGAGCTCAGTTTGAGAGAGAGAACCAGTTTGGATTTTTTCTTTGCCGGCTTGGGTACTAAAGAAGCTTAGTAGCTTTAAACACATTCTTAATTTCCTTGGATTGATTATTTTTGACAACTTAACTTTCCTTAATCTAAATATTCTGGAAATTTTGGCAATTCCTCAAAATCATGCGCGTCATGTTGAACAACAAGATGTCCTTTAGTATTTATTAACAATCGTTTGATCCGATCTGCCGAAGCCATAGTATCTGCACGATTGGTGTTAAACACGGGAACCCGTAAAGGCTCAATACTTGCTCTTTGGTGGAACTCATCTCCCGATAGAATGACTACTCCTGCTTGAGGTAATTTTAACTCCAGAGATTGATGCCCCGGCGTGTGGCCTGGCGTATTTAATATTTTCACTGTGCCATCACCGAACACATCAATTTGTCTCATTACTTTGCCGAGAGTAACCCATTGATCGTCTGTTAGATTACGGCTAAACCCATCTTGCCCTTCGACAAATGGAGACACAATGAGGCTAAAGTCGTCAATATGCTGAATGGGTTGCCCATGGTTGGTTTTGATAGGAGGAATGATTTGTTGAATTCCAGCGTTATGTAACAGCGCTATTATAGTAGCGCTGATATCATGATGACGGCTACGCTTTAGCTTTATGAAATAAGATGACTCGTCGTGCGTCTCTGCTTTATATACTGATGCGTTCATATCCGCACCTATAGAGAGGAAGGTAAGCTTAGCAACTTTAATGCCATAATCAGTGTTTAGGCAATCAATGATATGTTGATCTGAAAGGGATTGTTCTATCATATTCCAGCAAGCGCCATTTTAATAGCAATTAACAGATTATACCTCTTGTTTGCTGTCAACTAAAAATAGTTATTCTTTGAATTAATAATACAAATGGTAACGATTACACTTTATCCATACTCACTGCTACCCTGTTACAATTCTTGGCCAACGATTATAATAAATATCTAACCGCTCAGGGACGACTGTCATAATATAAACTCGGCATTCATTTTCTTCTTGCAAAAGCACTCCCTGGATCCATTGGCTTTTGATGACTTCATACCATTGAATATGGCCTTCGTAATCTATTTGCATAAATTTCTCGATGGGCAGTTTTACAGGTTTGGGTATGAAGTAGTCCCATTTTCCTTCATGAATAGAAGAACGCAATGCCCAACCACCGAGTGGCATGATGCTATTTTCCCGCAAGCGTCTGCCCCATGTCACCAGCTTCAGTTCTCCATTTTTTAATTTAACCGGTAGAATAGCGTTAGATTGACTAAAGTAAACGGTATGAACTTTGTTTTGATACTGAAAAATAACTGCATCTGGCATAAAGACTCTCTTAAATAGTTTGTCGATGGCCAGACGGTTTCCATGCAGGTGCTATGACATTTGGCATTTTAGATCGTCGTAAAAGAGTGGCTGGCGCTATGGTAAATTCACCGTAGCGCTCGTTAATTTCATCTAACACTTGGTTTATATTGCTTCGTTTAGCATTTTCTTGTGCCAATAAATCCAATTGATATTCGCCAAAACGAGGATCAAGCGCAGTTACCTGGATTTGATTCACAGGTTCCCTTTGCCAGCTTTGATGAAGTAAAAATTGAGTCAGCTGAAAAATCTCTTTCCCATCTTGTGTAGGCTGGAGTGTTTTTCCGGTAGAGCCTAACCAGCCTATTTCATAATTTCGAACACCTGCAAAAAAATGCTGTGCTTGAAAGTGGTGTGCACGTAAACGCGTAGCTAGCTTTTCACACATATGCATCAAGTAAGCTTCAACAATAGCTTCTTCTTTGGTATTAGGCGGCATGACTTTGCCATGCCCCATTGATTTTGGATGAGGCACTTTAGTATGGACCTGCTCGGGATCTCGTCCTTGGCACATATACCAAATACGCCTACCTATATTTCCAAACCGCTTAGCTAAAATGCTGATAGGCAATTTTTGTATGTCACCACAATAATTAACACCATGCTTTGCTAGAAAAGAACCGATGCCTCGGTTGATACCACATAATTCAGTGACAGGTACATATTTCAGTCTGTTTGCTGATTCCCATGGTGGAATCACCGTTAAACCATCTGGTTTCTGTAACTTGGCAGCAAATTTGGCAGTTGTCTTATCGCCACTTACACCGATAGAGCACTGCAATCCTGACACCTCAAATACTAATTTTTTTGCTAATTCGCCGATGTAAGCAGGCGTACCGAATAAAAGCTGGCAATGTGTCACATCTAAAAATGCTTCATCTACTGAAAATACTTCCACATCCGGCGTTAATGCAGTGAGAGCCTCCATAATGGCACTCGATATTTCTGCATAACGCTTAGGTCTTGCAGGTACTTGAATGAGGTGAGGGCATAATCGCTTAGCTTCATACAAACGCATACCTGTTTTAATTCCATAAGAACGTGCTTCATAAGAAGCCGTAATAATACAAGTGCCTTCCTTACCATTTGTCACAGCAACAGCTCTCCCACGCAAAGACGGCGAATCAAGCTGTTCAATGGATGCAAAAAATGCATTCATATCAACGAGGATAATTGCCCGTTGCCAATGTGCTGCAGGTTCAATGGGATTGTTCCACATAAGGTACCTTATTGTTTAAACGTAATAGCCCTACAACTACGCCTTGAATTTGGATTCGATTGGGTAAATAAGCTTTAGGTTTTAAGTGAGGATTTTCAGGAATAAGGGTGATCATTCCTTTAACTTGATAGGAAATACGTTTCAGTGTGGTATCGTTTTGGTCTATCAAAGCAACTACCACATCACCTTCTTTTGCAGTAGAGGCTTGCTTACAAATAACCAGGTCACCATTTAATATCCCTTCATCAATCATTGAGTCGCCTTTCACCTCAAGGACAAAGTGGCTCTCACCTTGCAAGATCCAACCTATATCAATAGCACGATAATCTTGCACTGCTTCGATGGGAGAGCCTGCAGCAATTTTGCCTAATAGCGGTAAAGAAAAAATAGAAGGACCTGGCACTTTAATATTACGATGTCCTTTTTTGTAAAAGATAAGTTTGCCTTCTTCTACTAAGGAGTGGACGGCTCGACTAATGAGGCTTACCGAGCGGGCACTGATCCCAATCCCTACCGCTATTTCTTCAAAAGAGGGTGAATAGTCGTGTTCTTCGATAAATTCTATTATAAATTGATAAATTTTAAGCTGTAATTTAGTGGCCATTATATTTTCACCTTTTGTTCACTGTATTCATCTCTAGGATAAGTGAAAATTTAGTGAAAATGCAATAGAATTTTACAGAGAAAATGGACTTTTTTGGTCTACCCTATGTCGAAAATTGCTATCCTCTGAATTTGTTGTTTACTTGAAAGTCTCTATTCCAACTCAACTTGATCGTATGAAAAATGGGCGGGTTCCATCGCTTCCGGTGGATGATATGAAGAATTTCTTGGAAAAACAACATCGCGAACGAGATGCTTTTTATGAAGAAGTCTCTACCTTGATTGTTGAATCTGTTGGTTATTCAGATCAAGTTTCGGAAATCAATAAAATTATTGAGGAAGATGTTAACAAGGTTATTAAGGCTCTTGAGGAATAGACATTTAACCCGAAAAACGACCAGTCCATATCAAAATTATATAGAAAGTGATATTAACACCAAAGTGGCGGCTGGTCCCACGTTCCGTGCCTTGCCGGCCGTTAGGGCGGTATTAATAATTAATGTTGTTTTATGGATATCTTTTTATACATATTTTAAATAAAAATCCAGCTTACCTCGCAAATATAAACGGTGTTAAGAAAAGATTGTTTATTAGACAAGTTTATTTACTTGGATATGTTTCTTATGCCCGATTTAAACACGAATCCCGGCACGGGGTGGACTAAAGTATATGCCTATATTGATACCTAGAACCATTGGTTTGTCCTGGGGACTGCTAATGCTAAAAAGACCGAGCCATTCTTGTCTGCTTTCAAAAAAACATTTGGTGATACTATTCATGCTTTCCAGATCAAAAAAACTTCATCCATCACGACATCCTGGTTGAAACACCAAAATTACCCCTCATTTTTTTCAATTGAGAAAACGTGTGTGCTACAAGATGCAAACCATCAAAAGAGAGTTATTCACTGTCATCACCAACTATAAGCAAGAAAATATAAGGAAATAGCCTGAATAAGAATAAAAAACCTAAGATATCTGTTTTTATTGTACCTCTAGTAATAAGGGCCATCATAATACTCTAATCTTCTTCGATAATAAGAGTTGGTTCTGGTTGGATTGAAGGTTGGTGGATACGAAAAATGCGATAACTGATACTTAAACACAAAATAATAATACTAAGGTAAGCAATGGATAGCGGTAATTGGCTGGTTGATTTTAAAAATGATCCAAGAGCGGAACCTGCTCCTGAAATCATAAATACAAATGCACCAAACAATGCATTAGCGCTTCCAAAGTTTTCTGGAAATAATGAACCTGCGCGTGATGCATAACGAGGGAATAATATGCCACTTAACCATACTATTAACAATAGAGGGCAGAGAATAGAATAAATAGTTGTAGAGATAGTAACTGAGAAAGCTACCATTGCTAACGCAATAAATAGCATACACCAAAAACAGATTTTTGATTTAATATCCAATGCAATATTGACTAATAAACGGCTTGTCATTGCTCCTATAAACCAGGCTAACCCAACTAATAAAGCAATATGCCCAAATTGCACGGCAGAATAATGTAATCCTGTTTGAATTAAGAAAGGCCCTAATACTGCGAATAATAAAATCAGTGAATATAATAATCCATCAATGATTAATGCACTCAGAAAATCTTTGTGAGATAAAATTTTTCTATATCGTTTTACAATCATGGCAGGATGAAATGGATGATAATGGCGCGTTGTTTCAGGCAAATAAATCAATACGATTAAGAATGCGAGTAGGCCATAACCTGCCAAGAAATAAAAATTAGCTTGCCAACCAAAATATTGTTGCAAATAACCACCTATCGCAGGCGCAATAATAGGGCCAATAGACCATGCCATGACCATATAGGTTATCATGACATTAAACCGATGACCTTCAAATAAATCAGGAATGACAGAGCGTATGGAAACCATGATGACCGCGACCAGGACCCCCTGGACTGTTCTTAAAAAAAGTAACTGATAAATATCATAGGAGAATGGAATGATTAGAGTAGCGACAATGAAAAGAGCCATGGCAATTAGAAATGGTTTTTTCCTTCCAAAACTATCTGAAATCCCACCTGCGAACAATTGCATGATGCCCATTCCAAGCATGTAAGCAGTGACTGTCAGTTGTGCCAGAGATTTATCTACATCAAAATAATGGCTGATAGCAGGAAGAGAAGGCAGATAGATATCAACGCTAATACCCGAGATAGGTATAATAAAGAATGCTATTAATGCAAACCAGTTTTTGTTTGAGGTATCCATTGGCTGCTCTATTGGATATTATAATAAACAATGTATAATATAGTAAACAATATAATTAAGTCAAGCAGCTACTTTATTTGCTATGCTATACTGACATGTCATTTTTTATCTGGTTAAAAAACAATGAGTTATTTTGCTAAATCTTTAAAAAAACTGCGCCAGCAATTTGAACTGACTATGCAAGAATTAGCAGACAAAGCAGGCATTAGTAAATCCATGATTTCAAAAATTGAACGTGATGAAGTACAACCCACGTTAGATATAGCGGCAAGGCTTGCAAAAGCGCTAAACAAAACACTCTCTGAAATGTTACATGCACCGCAAACGATGCAAGTGGTTTACTTACCTAAGAGCGAACAAGCTATTTGGAAAGATGCACAGAATATTGTTCGGCGCAATATATCACCTATATTCGAAGGTTTAAAAACAGAATGGTTACAGGTTGAATTACCTGCTGGCACTTCCATTCTGAAATGTCTCTCTAGTAACGTACAAGGAGCAGAAAAATATATCCTGGTCACAAAAGGTATTTTGGAAATGAAAATAAATCAACAAATTTTTCGTCTAAAAAAAGGAGATAGCTTGTATTTTGATGCCTCCGCGAGCCATGAATTTTTTAATGTTGGCAAAGAGTCTGTTGAATATTATATTGTGATTAAGCATGGTTAAGACAAGATGAAGAGTCTCACCAGAACTTACGAAGTATACTAGATTTGTTGTTAGTATCGTGTCATTTCTTTCGTCTTTATTTCTAGTAATGTTACCTGAAGTAGCATAAAAACTCTAGTTTGAGAAGATAGATTATAAAGCTTAACTGGCTAAAATAGGTTAGCAGATGGCTGAAGAAAAAATAAAAATTGATCTGTCAGGTGTGCCCCAAACCTTATTATTGCCGTTACTGGGGCGAGCACAATTCAGCAAAAAGTCTTATTCACCTATCCAAGATGATAAAGCAATTGAGCTAGTCAATTCACTGGATTTTGATTTTGCAAAGCTCTTGAAAACAATTGGGCATTTTACTGGTGCATGGTGGATAGCAAGAGCTTGGCATTTTGATCAAGCAGCCAAAGCTTATTTGAATCTTTACCCAAACGCCACTATTGTTAATCTCGGTGCTGGACTGGATACAACTTTTTATCGAATTGATAATAAAAAATTAACATGGGTCGATATAGACTTACCTGAAGTGATTTCATTGAGAAACTAGCTGTTACCACCACCATCTGGCAGGGTACATTATATTGCAAAATCTGTACTGGATTATTCATGGATGGATTTAGTCAAGCAATTAAGTGATCGAGTATTTTTTATTGCTGGTGGTCTTTTTATGTATTTTACTGAACATCAGATGAAATTATTTTTGCCTGAAATAGCCAGTCGTTTCCCGCAAGCCGAACTGATTTTTGATTCAATTCCTACTAAAAGCATCAAGAGCTCTAACCAAATGTTAAATGAAGTAAATATGGCTTCTGCTATTTTGCAGTGGGGGCTTGATGAAGGTAGTACACTTGAAACGTGGTCACCTCAAGTAAAACTGATTTGCCAAATGCCTTATTTTAAAAAAATTAAAGCCCATTATCGTTTTCCTTTGATGATTCGTGCCAGGATGCTTTTTTATGATTTAATTGAAAAAGGCGGAATTATTCATTTAAAATTTGCGTAGGCTTTTGGTTTTATGCTAATTTCTTCCTAAGAAATATTTTTGAATGATGCAAATAATAATTCTTAATTTCACCTAAGCGTTCATATCCATTTTTTAAATAGAATTCTTCAGCTTGAAAGCTCCAGGTATCTAAAGTTGAATAACGGCATCCTAAGTTACATGCCTCGTTTTCAGCAGCACGTAGCAGCTTTGAGCCATAACCTTGATGCCGTGAATTTTCATCAACCCATAATACATCGACAAACACAGACTCTGAGTCAAAATATGCCAAAATACCGCCATGAATGTTATTGCTTTCATCCTTTAAAAATACAGAAAATGTTTTTTCTAACATTCCCTTACCTAATATACCTTTGTTAAATGCAAGGATTCCTTCGCGAATAACTTTCTTATCAGCATCATTTGCATCATAATTTATTACTATTTTATGCATAAAAAATTCTCCGCGGATAATTTTCTAAACTTTTAGCCAATCTTCATAAGTAACTACCCAGCATTCATGGGCACGCCACTTGTCATCAATTTTTAAAAGGATGCCTTTGTTTATTTCATACACCAAAGTCATACAATACACTTTAAATCCTAATCTGACATACAAATTAAACCCTTCATCTGACGAATCTAAAAAACAATACCTGTGACCAGATTTTTTAGCTGGAGAAAAAAACACCTGCTCAGAATAAGAAAGTAAAACAGACAATTTAAGAGGTGCTTAAACCGTTAGCATTAAGCTGATATCAACTACATAATGCTGCCGAAAAGTTACATAACATTATACGCAATTAATAATTACGCTAATGCGGGTTAAAGCCTGCTTTTCCAGTAGTTCCAAGGACGGTTCAAGACGGCATGGTGAAGTTCATTAGTCTTAATGGCTTCCTCATGATCTAAAAATTTCGGTTCTCCAAGCTGCATCGCGATTGGCTGAAGATGAGCATTGATCGTCACATAGACTGCCCGAAATACGACTTCCTTGAGCGAGCCACCGACGATCGTAGCGCCGTGACCGCGCATTAGTACCACAGCACTTTTACCAAGCGACGAAGCCAGCGAGCGACCCAGTTCGCTGTTCTGAACCAACATATTCGTCATGCCATGCTTATGCTGTATATCAAATACCGGAGCACCCGCGGCCAAAAATCCACACATATGATAAAGCGGTTGTAATGGTGTTTTGCTAATGCCAAAAGGGATCAAGGCAGGGGAATGCGTATGAACAATGGCATTGACATCTGGCCGCGCTCGATAAATTTCACCATGAATAAAACGCTCTAGCGAGGGACTCGATCCATTGGGCTTACAGGGATTGCTGTCTAAATCCAACTCAATAATATAGTCTTCTCCATCATTTCCACCAAAGTTATCGCGAGCCATGAAATAACGGTCGGATCGGCTTGGATCGCGAACAGAAGCATGACCAAAACCGTCGATAACCTGCTCCTTTACCAAAATTTTAGTGGCAACAACGAGATCATCAATGCTTTCCCTCGTATTTGCATGCATACAGGTCTCCATCTTAAGTAATAATGACACTGTGAAGAACTTCAGATATAGTACAGAATTGGAAATGCTAGCATGAAGCAGGTTAGCTATTCTACCTTTGATGTAAGACTATTTATGACAAACATCATAGCAATCCTCCAGTGGGCAGAAGACTCTCTTTTATCTCATGGATACACTATAAAAGCACGGCCAGAAGATGTACAAACAACACCTTGGTCTTGCGTCAAACGATTTTTAACTTCAGATGGTTATATTTATTTAAAACAAACGCCACCTGGACTCTCTTTAGAACCGGCAATTACACAAATCCTGTATGATCAATTTCACGCAAATGTGCCATGTATTATTGCAGCAGACAAGATATTAAATTGTTTTTTGATGAAAGATGCTGGCAACCCATTGCGCGATTTTTTGAAAGGCAACTTCCAGCCAGACTTATTATGCCAAGCCATTAAAACATATACTGCCATCCAATATGCGGTCACAGCAAAGCTAACTATTTTTACTGAACTTGGTGTACCCGATTGGAGATTAAAAGAATTACCACGTCTTTATAGTGAATTCATTAGCCAAGAAGCTTTGTTAAAAGAAGATGGTTTGACTCAAAATGAACTGATCCTGTTACATAAATTAAGCCCTCAATTTTCTGCTATGTGCGAACACTTGTCACGTTACAAGATACCAGAAACACTCGACCATTGTGATTTCCATGACAATAATATTCTTATTGAAGATGGCACGTATCATATGACTATTATCGACCTTGGTGAGACAGTGGTCACACATCCATTTTTTTCATTGCTTACCTGTATACGTAATGCTAGGTTTCGCTATGCGCTAAAAGAAACTGATGAAATCTATCTTGGATTACAAGATGCGTGCCTAGATGGTCATTTGTTTGAACTGGAACAAAGAAATATTCTATTAGAAGCTTTTTCGTTGGCTGAAAAATTGTGGCCTATTTATGCTTCTTTAGGAGAGTATCGCTTAATGATGAGTTCTAATCCAGAAAAATATCAATCTCTTAATAGACGTGGTCGATTGGTGATGGGTTTTAAAGAATTTATTAAAACAACTACTTTATAAAAATAAAAATTGTTTTTTATATGGTGTGAGAAAAGTGCCCGTAGCAAGCGGGCACTGTTATTTTAGAAAGTGCGGAAAACATGAAACTTAGAATTAATATTGATTACGAAAAAATCGCAGATAAACAAATCTTGTGCCATTGCTTCGTAATCTATGTAACATGCCAAGCTCTCAGGGATATCGGTACTTTCTTCAGTTATACTAATAGCAAAGTCAGTCACACTGTCGTATGTACCGTAATAATTTTCTTCTAGTAGAGAACGCGCTTCTTCCAGATCACCATTAGCATAACTGATTAGTTCAGCGCCTAACTCTCCGTGCTCAGAAATGAAAGCAGCTATTTCAGAGACAGTTTCTAGGCTTGTATATTCTTCTATTTGGATATTACCAAAATCTTCATAATCATGTATTGCCCATTCTTCAGCATGTGGAATAGGGCTGGCTGCCAGTATTTCTTTAACAGCCTCATGAAGTTCATCACTGCTTTGGTTAGCATCAATCCATTTACCATGTAAATACCCATTGTTGTAGGCAGCTAAACAAGCAACGTAAATCTTAGGTTCTAAGGTGTTCATACTTTGTCTCCTAGTTGTTAATAAAGGGTTGCGAATGCAACCCTGACTAGGCGAACGCCGATGAGTGAAACCCTTTTTAAAAAAACTCATTATAAGTTTGGCTTTTTAATAGGTTCATTGAGTATTTCTTTGTTATACTTGTCAGCTTATTCACTTACACATAAGGAATGGATATGCCACGCATCAAGAAGATAGCAACAACTAAGGCAAAAAAGAAACCCTCTGTAAAAAGCAAGAAATCGGCCTCGAAGCCAGCAAAAAAAGCAGCAAAGAAAAAGACTACCAAGCGTAAAGCATCCAAAGCAGCAAAAAAATAAGGTTTTTATATTTGAAAAGTCATCTTTTAAGATGATTGTTTTGTTGAGTAAAGCACAAGAAGAGGCGATCTAAAAAGTCGCCTTTTTATTGGATACCTCAAGGAGTCCTTACTATCATGCAAGAAGGTTATGTTGCTGTTCCTGGCGGTAAGATTTGGTATCAGATTTACTTAAATTATGAAAATCAAACCGCATTCCCTATGATTGTGCTGCATGGCGGGCCTGGGACACCACATAATTACCTTTTAAACCTGTCTGGATTAAATAAAGATAGGACAGTGATATTCTATGATCAACTAGGCTGTGGCCAATCTTCTATTGAAAATGCAGATAAGAAATTATGGGTGCTGTCGCGTTTTGTATCAGAATTACAGGCTTTAACTAATGCGCTTGAAATTAAGCAGTTTCATTTATTTGGTCATTCCTGGGGTGGCTCACTCGCTGTGGAGTATACTTTAGTACATCCAGAGAAAGTCAAAAGCCTTATCTTAGCTAGTCCTGTACTGAGTGTCCCTTTATGGCTCCAGGATACAAAACAGCTTTTGCAACAACTTCCTGAGTCAACACAGCAAATTATTAATAAACATGAACAGGCTGGAACTACTAGCTCTGCAGAATATCAGGCGGCAAAAAATTTGTTTAATGACCTTTTATCCCGGATACGTCCCGATCCTGAAAACCTTACCTATTCTTTAAGTCATTCTAACCGCGAAGTGTATCAAACCATGTGGGGGCCTAGTGAGTTTACAGTGACAGGCAATTTAAAGGATTTTGACCGAATAGATGATCTTGCAAAAATAAATATACCCATTCTGATAACGTGTGGTAGATTTGATGAAGCTTCGCCGCAAACCATGCAAAAAGCACAAGAGAAATCAAAAAATTCTCAGTTAGTCATCTTTGAAAACAGTGCGCATGTAGCCCATTTAGAAGAACCAGATAAATATCTTAGTGTTGTAACAAATTTTTTAGCGGGTGTTGAAAAAATAAATAAGGTATTGATTAATTATAATTTTGATAATTAAGGAGTGCAATATGTTAACTTTTGCTATGCAATTTTTAGCTATTTTCACCTGTGCAATTTTCTCTGGTGCTGCTATCTATATTAACTTGGTGGAACACCCTGCAAGATTGTCTTGCGGGATTGAGCTAGCTCTCACAGAATGGGTGCCAAGTTATAAAAGAGCCACTATTATGCAAGCTTCATTAGCTATTATAGGATTTGCTTCTGCTTTTGTAGTCTGGCTTATTAATTCTAATATTGAGTGGCTCATTGGAGGCGTTTTATTAGGCTTAGTTGTACCTTATACCTTAATTGGGATTATGCCAACAAACAAACGTCTCTTGTCTCAAGCACTTGATAAACCTTTGGAGGAAGCACGTTATCTTTTAATAAAATGGGGTTATATGCATATGGTTCGAAGCGTGCTCAGTACAAGTGCATTAATTATTTTTTTGTTAAACAGATAGTCGATTTCAAGAGATACTGTCATGAATAAAGTAGATTTAACTCCTTTAGAATATAACGATATTGATGAAATGGTATCCGCTTTTAAAAATATCGGCTGGCAAAAACCAAAAATGCTCTATGAGATGTGTCTTAGCGAACAAACGCAACATAAGAGGTTTATTTTGGTAGCAAAAATAAATAATACATTTTGCGGATATGTAACACTAAAGTGGCAAACAGAGCATCTACCATTTAGTGATAACCATATTGCAGAAATTGCTGACTTAAATGTTCTTCCTCATTTTCGAAACAAAGGTATCGGCACTCAACTTATCCAAGCTTGTGAAAGCACATTAAAAGAGAAAGGATACGCCGAGATTGGCCTTGGTGTTGGAATGACCGCTGATTATGGTAATGCGCAACGACTTTATGTTCACTTGGGTTATGTGCCGGATGGACGCGGGCTTTATTATAAAGATAAACAATTAAGTTATTCTGACTAACCCCCTTTATAAATTCTAGTGGTGTTTTAAGTATAGTATAAAATGCCATTACAGAAGGTAGGCTCACCAGAAGATGAAACTGATGCAAAGAAGTATCTATAGGAACGTTTAGAGGAACGTTTTAATAATTTTAACTCGCTTTTATTTTTAATTTTACCTCTCAGCCCTCTACTTCATTGGTGCCGGTGAGACGAATCGAACGCCAGACCTACTGATTACGAGTTATAACTATATGGGTTTTACTGAGTGCTACTGCGAATTTATCTATGCGTGTCTTGCGCGCACTTTTTAATTTTGCAGCAGGACAATACGAAGATTCACAAGGAAAATCACTGATTACAGATAATCCAGTCAAGAGATTATCGCAAACGCGAGCGTGGTATCGCGTTGAACGCCGTCAGTCATTCATTCATCAAATCTCATCAACTGGCAAGCTGGTATGCCGCAGTACAGAATCTCGAAAATAAAATATTGGGTGATTATCTGCTATTGATATTATTCACCAGACTACGCCGACAAGAAGCTGCAACCCTAAATGGGAACAGGTCGATCTCAAAGCCAAAACGTTAACGATCATTGACACCAAAAACTGGCAGCCGCATACTTTGCCTCTTTCTGATTATCTGTATACGCTACTGTTAAACCACCAACAGAATACCAAGAGCAGCTATGTGTTTCCTGGCACGGGTAAGGGTGGCTATATTATTGAGCCACGCAAGCAAATGGCAAAAGTTATTGAGGCGACTGGCATACAATTTACAGTGCATGATTTGCGAAGAACGTTTATTACCGTGGCAGAAAGCCTTGATATTGCTGCCTATGCGCTTAAGCGATTACTTAACCATAAAATGAATGGGGATGTGACGGCGGGGTATATTATGCTAGATGTGGAGCGGCTGCGAAAGCCGATGCAGATGATAACAGATTACCTTTTGCAGCAAATCGAATTGAAAAATTTTTAGATAAAAAATCGGAATAAAATATGAGCAAGCAATTTATCAAGAAATACGATGAAGATTTCTCTGCAATTCACCAAATGATTAATAAAGCTAAGATTAAAGCTTTTCAGCAAATAAATAACACTCTTATTTTACTGTATTGGAGCATTGGTGAGTATGTGAGTAAGAAAGTTGAGCAGGAAAAATGGGGCAAAAATATTGTTGAGGAATTAGCAAAATTTCTGCAACTCCGAGAACCTTCAATAAAGGGATTTTCAGCCAGAAATATATGGAGAATGAAGCAATTTTTTGAGACTTATAAGAACAATGAAAAACTGTCAACAGTGTTGACAGAATTCCCAGTAAGCGCAGAAGGTGTTTTTAAAGATAGTTATGTGTTTGAATTTATAGGTATTTATGGTGATCATAAGGAACCTGACCTTAGGCGAGCTTTAGTTCAGAATTTAAAAAAGTTTCTCTTAGAATTAGGCCCGGATTTTAATTTAATGGGAGAGGAGTATGTATTACAAGTAGGGATGAAGGATTTTCGGGTGGATTTGCTGATGCACCATAGAGGGCTTAATTGTATGGTAGCAATTGAGCTTAAAACCATAGACTTTCAACCAGCACACTTGGGGCAGCTTCAATTTTACTTAGAGGCATTAGATAGAGATGTCAAAAAACCTCATGAAAACCCAAGTATCGGGATACTAATATGTAAAACTAAAGATGAAGAAGTTGTTAAATATGCTTTGAGTCGGAATATTTCTCCTACCATGATTAGTGAATATGAGACTCAATTAATTGATAAGAAAGTGTTGCAGAAAAAATTACACGAACTTACGAAATCGCTGACAGAAATTAGTGAAGTAGAAAGAGCAGAACAATTAGAATAGCTAAGCCACTTGCACTTGCTCTTCTCACAGGAAAAAACTCTACTTGGATTTTAAAAAACCAAGATATTAAATAAAGGGATCACGAACCCATCCACGAACCATTCACGAACTTTGTAGCTTTTTTGGATTAATATTCTTTTAAGCGTTTATCGTAACATATTGAAATTACTAACTAATATTTATATTATGCCGAAAAATCAGGAAAAATCGACATATCTCAGTAATATGTCGATCCCATCGACATGTTTATAAAATAGTCAGTTGCGTAGTTGCATTGTATAGGTAACGCAACTGCGCAACTAAGTAAATTTGGTGGAGGACGTTAGGATAGAATGGTTATTGCTATGGCTGATACTCCAAACTACGAACTGCCTCAAAAAATCTTACCTTAGCACATAATCTTACCGACATATAAAAATTTATAGCGAAAACAGCTTATTACTGATAATAAAGTTGAGAAGTTATTTCTAATATAATCAAACAAATAAAGCAAATTATTAATTACCAGTTGCCTTAATGTTATTTTAAGCTATTTCTGTTAGGATATTGATCAATTTTACTATACATTTAAAGTCTAAGGAGAAATTTAACTTATGTTTCGCTCTGACGATCCTTTTTCATTGTTTGGCCCATCATCGACTGGTGACGATTCAGCTAGTACATATGAAACCTTGGGTTTCTTTTCCAACTTCTTTGGAGATACGCAAACTGCAAAAACTGAGTATGAGATAGCGGGAGTGGAACATATGATACATGGAGAGCCCGCTGCTGGAGCTCTTGACTTTATGATTGCTGCATCGCTAAACACTTCTCAGTCACAGCAACAATATAGATATAATAGTAGTAGTTCTTCTTGTAGAGCTTCTTCTCCACCATCACCACTGCCGCCGCCTCCTCCTCGAATTAATCAGCAGGATCTTAAAGCTATAGAAGAAGTATTTCTTAGAGCAAAGCAAACAGCAACTTTAGAACCAGAGCCCGGAGATGAAGCTGATCAAAAGGATTCCCCAAGGTTAATAACTGCTATTGATGCATTACGATCAGAAGTGAAACAACGCGCGACAGATAAAAGCATAAATCCTGAAGTAGCTATGAACGCAGGAGAAGCTACGATTACTTTTATAAATAGTATGAAAAGTGCTAACTCTCAAGAAGAGCAAACTAACGCTATTGAACAATATAGAAATGATCTTAATCCGTCCATACTGGGTGACGTTATTCTTTATGGTTTAATAAGCGCTATCATTGTAGCTGTGGTTGCCTTTTTCGGTTTTGCTGCTGCGCCTTTAACAATAGCATATACGGCTACAGGTGGTGCTGCAGCGGGTGGACTTTTTAGTTGGGCCACAGCGCGCACAAAAATTAATAAAGGTGAAGAAGTCATTAACGAAGCAAAAGCAAGTTACCATATTTAAATGTAGAAGTTTTTTCAGCCTATTAAAAGCTAGCAGATTTTTGCCTCATAATATAAATGTAGGTGCGGCGAATATTTTAAAAGCTGTGAAAGGTTTATAAATAACATATCGGCTGTCTAAATAAAAACGTGATATAGGACCACGCGGACGCATTGCCTCAAATAAAAACCTTACTTTAGCACTTGAAGACTATTATAAAAAATTTGGTTGGGAAGTAATGAGATCTAGCTCAGGAGAGCGATATGTTTACCTTAAAGGGGAAGTCTTATTATTTCTTGCAACTCCAGAGCAGGTGCTTAAAAAAGCTGAGGCATGTATTTCAAAATCTTATACAGCTAATAAGCATTCGACTTTTACAGAATACACCCAAAAAATCAGGCTTCCTATGGAATTAGCATTAAAATACTTGCAATGGAAAATTATCCCTCCTTTTCCTGCAGTCCCTCTTGATAATAAATTAAAAAACCAATCTACTATAAAAGAAGGGGAAAACATGCGCTTAACAAGCCGATCTTAATTTTATTTTCCTTCTAGTTTAATATAAATAGTCTTTGTGATTAATTTATTTTGCATAATGAACAATACGTTTTAGCTTGAGTTGAATACTTTTTTCAATAAAATGGGTCAAGTGTATTATAAGTTTCTGTCAATTTATCCTTTGTTTTTTGCGGGATAGAGGGCTCTTTCAAGGTTCTTTGATAAGGTGTCTGAGGACAATCATATTTTTTGTGATACCGTGAACCAATCCATAGAGTTGAACCCGAACCGGTGTTATTGTATGCAACCTGTTGAAGTTTCTTTTCCTGATGATTTTAGAAAAAAATATTCTGGTTACTCGCTTTTTGAAAGATATGATTTATTAGCTGCTATAAACAAAGGTAAAAATTGCTCAAATACTGAATGTGCTGGTCAGCTACAAAATTCACCTAAAGAGAGTGTTCCTGGATTGTGGTAGCTTGGCAAAGACTCAACGGCTGTTAGTATTTTTTCATAAAATTAATTACTATTTTTTCAACATCCTCAAAATGATCATCCAGGCCATGATCTGCTCCAGGAATTGTGACTAACTGAGAGGCGATACCTTGCTTGTCTAAGGCTCTCTTAAAATTTTGCTGTTCTTCTAAAGAAACTCGGTTATCAGAAAGTCCGTAAATCAGCAAAACCTTGAGTGATGCTGGAAGGTACTTTACATTATCAACAGGGTTTCTTGCCTTTATCCATTCTTCAAAATTTTTTTCTTCGCTATGTTTAAATTGATTAATAAAAAGATATTTCATTTCAGGCCGATTATTCATGCTTGCCTGTAAATCCAGATTTCCAGACACAGAAATAGCATGACTAATGCTGGCTTTTACATAACTTGAACGGCTAAGGGCAGCAAACATTTCCATTGCGCCTCTGCTTACGCCCATTATGTCAAAAGGAGCTTGCAATTTAACATGCGTAAAATCTGCTAACTTCGGGAAATATTTAATTAAATTTTCAACATCCTGAATATCTTTCCCTCCAAAATCATCTTTTCCTTCATAGATATTGCCTCTATAGAGAGTTCCGACTATGTTATAGCCTTTTAAAAATGAAAATCTATTATTCGGCCTCATGATGCCAAAAAATCCATTTCCTCCACGGAGAAATAGTATTACGGGATGGCTCCCACTTGTAATGTAGCTAAAATATCCCGCGACATCATCTGCTCCACTGCGATATTTAAAAATAACAATCCGCCGTTCGCCGTTAATGAGAGGTTGTTTTAAGTTATCTGGAATAGATTTATCTGAAATAAGTTTTTCTGTAATATCCTGAATCTGTATATTACCTTGCAAAGCATAGTATTTTGCTCTTTCTTTGGATGCCTGATTTAACTGGAACCCTTGATAAAGTCTAGTAAGAGTTTTTTGATAAAAAAATCCTGCTATTAATAAAATAAAAAGAATAATGACTACAGTTTTTTTTATCATAATATCCCTCCTAAACAGGTAACAACCAACTCTAGTGTTTAAGCAATCTCAACTCTCGCTTAAGTTCAGCCTCTAACTCTTTTTCACTTGGTAGATGAAATTTATACTTGCTCGCAAAAATTTGTTTAGCTTTATCACCCAAAAGATAGCTAGCCATGTTATCACTTTTCTCAGTACACAGTATTAACCCAATCGTAGGATTATCGCCTTCTGTCAAACATTCTCTATCATAGTAATTGACGTACAACAGCATTTGCCCTAAATCAGCGTGGGTCAGCTCGCGGGTCTTGAGGTCGATGATGATATTACATTTAAGCACAGTATGGTAAAAAACAAGATCGGCATAGTAATGCTTACCATCGAGGGTCAAGCGTTTCTGTCTAGCCACAAAAGCAAACCCCCTGCCTAACTCCAGTAAGAAGTGCTGCAAGTTACTTATAAGTGCCTGTTCTAACTTTGTCTCGGTAAGCTGGTGCGCCTCAGGAATATTCAAAAATTCCAAGATAACAGGGTCTTTTATGGCATCTTCTGGATTGGATATTTCTTGTCCCTGGCGAACGAGTTTTAACAGCCCTACTTTATCTTTGCTTTTTGCTAAGCGATCAAAAAGAAGACTGTTTATTTGTCGATTTAATTCACGTACTGCCCAACGGTTCTTAATAGCTTCTATTTCATAAAATTGCCTTGCTTCCAGCCTGGAAACCCGCATTAATACCCTATAATGCGACCAGGATAAGTTAGGGTTAAATTTGGGTACGTCCAATTTCCCGCACACTGTGCGGGATTTCTGATTGTCCTCTGGGGAATAGACCAAATAAAATTTCCGTATATCTTCAAGGGTATTTACCGCAAAGCCATTACCAAATTCCTGACCTAACCGACTAGAAACAGTTTTAAGCAATTCTTTGCCATATCCTGCCCTTTTAACCCCGCCTTGCTCCTCTTCGACGAGATACCGACCTATTTGCCAATAAGACTGCACCATAGTGGTATCAACAGAGCGCATAATAGTAGCTCTAGCTTTACGAATAACTAAGGCTATGCGTTCATATAGTGCGTTAGCTGCATCATTTGATTGTTCAACTTTAACCAGTGAATTTTTGGGCTGTTTTTTCTTCACTTGATACCTTCAATATTTAATACAGGATTTTATTCGAAGTGATAAATTACAACTTTCTGCTGCGGTGAACCGTTGCCTTTGTCAAGCAGAGGCTTTGGCGGTGATAGCAACAATTGCTGATGCAGAAACATGATACAATTAACCATTACCTTTGGACGCTGAGTGACTTAATCCAGGAAGCCCGATGGTTGTATGGTCATTTGATGAATAAATATTAATGTAATCCCCCACCATGCTTTTTAAGGACATGGTGGGGTTTTTTATAATTACAAAAGGGGGATAAAAAATGAATAGCGGTGATACATTGAAATGTGCGAAAAAAACTAGCCAATTGGTTGAAGAGATTACGCAACTCGTAGATAAAATGACTAGCAAAAAAAGCCATGATGATTATGCGGCATCTACGACAACTCGTTCCTTGGGAGAGAAACTAGTAAAAATTCGGGTTTATGTAAGTGAATTAGTCAACGAGTTAACATGGCGAGATGAAGTTTCAAAGAGATGGAAGCTGGAAAGAGACAGGATAATGTATATGATGATAGGGATGGTTGTATGTGGGATGTGGTTACATTTTCTGACTCCTGCTGAAAATTACGAAGAAATAAAAAATAAAATTATATCCATTAAAAAATATGGCTGGAAAAGCCATTGCATAAATTTATTTTCATTGCTAGTTGCAGCTTAAGTTCGTAATTCGAATAGCACAGGAGATGGGACTTCTTCAAGTGGCGTTACTGTCGCTGCATCAAATGCAACACCTTTGACCGTGTATGCGGGAATTACGCTGCTACAAGATATCACGGTGGGAACTTATACAGACAGTGTTGCGGTACCAGTGATTTTTTGATAAAATCCTGCCGAATTCAGTATAATAATAAATTTAATGTAACTATTCACCGCTTTTTATGAATAGTACTGTCACTCCGCATTTGTTGCGGGATGATAGTATGGTGGTCAGTAATTACAATTTAATTTATATATAAGCAATCAACATAAATAACAAAAGCAAAGCATATGAAACGCACATATTTTATAAACTCAATCTTAACAATAACAACTTTTTTATTTTTACCAAGTTATTGCAATGCCTCAGATGCAATTATTGCCTTTAAAAATGAAGATGGGGAAAGCAGTGTTCCTATTGTATCTACTATGTCGCCTTATCTTGATAATTTTAGTTGGGCATCTTTAAGAAGGTCAGACTATCAAGCAACTTGGCATTTTCTAAATAGGCCATCTACTACAAAATCTTTTAAAGATGTAAATAAAATTACCCTTGCCTCCGGAGAATGTATTTTGGCAAATCTTTCCTCCCCTTGGGAGTGGAATTGGTATGGCATGAGCCAATATGCCTTTAATTACGAGAATCGCCAAAGAGAATATGGATGTTTTATTACAGAATTACGTCTAAACGCTAGATGGTTGGAAAGCTGGTTTGAAGGTCGTGATTATAATATAGTAATTGCTTCCTATCGATACGATCCTAGCCATCCTACTGACTATTTAACGTGCTATGTAAAAAGAAATTCACCTTATTCTTTTACAGTTCATATGGTCTCTTCACAAAATAAAAAAGAGGAAGATAACGAAGATAGTAAACGCTATTCAATAGCAGGCGATACGGAAAAACTGAGGAGATTAAATGATTACAAAATAGACTTACCTATCGAATTATGGAAAGATGAAAAAAATAATTTGGTATTTGAGATGGTTAACAATCAAACTGTCCCTGTCATCAAATCACGGCTGTTGCAAGCAGCTGACTCTTCTCCAAACAATACAGCAGACTCTTCCTCAAACCATATTTCAACAATTGAATTAATTAACAATACATCACAAGTATTGGTAGCAGGTCAACCATTACTTGATAAATTTAGCCGATTGAATAGTCAATATCTGGTTATGCAACCACAACAACTTCAACCAGCAAGCGTTACTAAAGAAGAAAGTACAATTAAGCTATCAATCTTTCCCTATCATCTATTTGCGTTTGTACGGCTTAACTACCATTTTGCAGACTATGCAGAAGACAGTGGTTGCTATATTACAACTTATGTACAGCCTTTTAGCAGCCTTTTTTGGACAATTTATCGTTTTGATCCAAAACATCTTGGTAATACAGAAAAAAATTTATATTGTTTGATTACCGATGGAACAGGCTCTACCAACAAGATTACTATAACTTTTTATGAGAATCCGCTTGATATCAAAGAACCAGGGATTAATCCTGTAGAATTAAATACATCGCCTTATGTTTCTTATTCTTATAGTACTTATGGAAATAGGGACCTACCTTTTTACGATCAGGGAAAAGAACTAATAGACAAAGAGCAGATAACAAAAGTCTTCCGTAAAGAAGACCTGGTTCATTATCATAATGACATAGAATTCCCTATCGATCCCACTCACTATTTTTCCTTCGGAGAGGTATACCCATCGTAGCATCTGGGTATATAAAAGCTCTGTAGCAGCGTGTGTGTAGCGAATTCTTAATTACACTTATAAGTCAGGAGGTTACTGATGTAGCTTAGTAACCGATTTTTCAGTATAATCTTCCTTCCATGAACATACTCCACTTTCTATTTAGCTTTTTCCTTATCTTCCTTAAGACGCTACGGCCTAGAGGCATACGAAGAATCGCTGCTGAAAATATCGCTCTGCGTCAACAGCTGGTTATTCTTAGGCGAAAACAAAAACGCTCGCCAAAACTAATAGCATCAGACCGATTTATCTTTGGCTTTTTATCATTTTTTATGAGTTCATCACGTGTGGCTAAGATCGCAATTATTATAAAACCTGCAACGATACTTAAGTTTCATAAGGCGCTGGTTAAACATAAATATTCTAATCTTTTTTCAAATAAAACATGGAGAAAACCAGGCCCTAAAGGCCCATGCAATGAACTCATTGATCTTATACTTCAAATGAAACAGCGTAACCCAAGCTTTGGTTATCGCCGTATTGCTATGCAAATTTCTCATTCATTTAACATAAATATCGATAAAGATGTGGTGCGACGAATTTTAGCTAGCCATTTTAAAGTGCATCCACGAGGTGGAGGAGGGCCATCATGGTTATCATTTCTAGGTCATATGAAGGATAGCCTTTGGTCAATTGATTTATTTAGATGTGAATCAATCCTCTTAAAATCACATTGGGTGATGGTTGTCATGGACCAGTTTACATGGCGCATTATTGGATTTTCCGTTCATCCAAATGTTGTAGATGGTATTGCACTCTGTTGTATGTTTAATAAAACTATTACAAGTAAATCACTGCCAATGTATTTAAGCTCTGATAATGATCCACTGTTTAAATTTTACCGCTGGCAAGCAAACTTACGGATATGGGACATTAAAGAAATTAAATCAGTGCCATATGCACCGATGTCACATCCTTATATTGAAAGGCTCATTGCTACGATCCGACATGAATTATTAGATAAAGTTTTATTTTGGAATGAGCGAGACTTGCAAAACAAGCTTATTCATTTTCAAAACTACTACAATAACCAACGATGCCACTGGGGAATTGATGGTAAAACACCTCTAAAACAAGCTGGCCATCAACCTTCTAATATTAATATACTTAATTATCAGTGGAAAAAGCATTGTCTTAATTTTTATGAATTACCAACAGCTGCTTAAATTGCAATTCGCTACACACAGGTTTTGATACATTTTACGCGGTAGTTAGATATCCACACTTGTGAGTGTGCTTTATATCTCGTTGAATTCTTTGAATAAAATAACTCTATTTTTACGCTATAATTTTAACTATAAGCCTTAAAAATAGGGGGAAACTATGAAAACTAATAATTCCACATCAATGAGTAAACCTAAGGGGCCAACTCCTTCGTTAATAAGTGGTAAAAAACCAAAGAGGGTTACAGTTATCCGACAAAGTAAATGTGCAAGATGCAAGAATTCAATAATGCCTGATGAGGATTGTTTCAGTGTGCCACAAACTGGATGGAATATTCTTTCACCTAAAAAATATTGCAGAATTTGCTTTAATAAAATTATTGATAAAACATAGCAAGGCTTAGATAAAATAAGAAATTTATAAAAGGTAATCCTGGTGATATTGTCAACATCAGTAAGGGAAAGCTAACTTCTATGCTTCAATACCTGAAATAACAAGAGCTGGTAGAACAATATTGTTACTGGATGTATCTAACTGTCTAAGCTGAAAATCCAAGGTAAGTGCTTACCAAGCAAGGATAGGACTATTTGACAGAAATAACGCGAGGCTTTTCAAAGTGTACTTTCTCTTCGTTTGGTCGGGGTACAGAATAAGTGCCATCCACATTTCTAATATTTAGGATACACTGAAGAAATTCGCATTGCCGCTTAAAACGATCTGAGTAGTAATTTACCCCTCTTGCCTCTTCGATTGCTCTAAATGAGTTATTAATGGCTTCTACTTTGCCAACCATAGTCAATATCAAATATGAATTTTTGTGTAAGTGTTGCTTAGTGAGGCTAGCTGTTTTTTCCTCATCAATGCCATCAACACTTTTCAATAGCGGATTTTTAAATAAATCTTTAACAAATACTGTATGTAGTTTTGTTAGTATATTTTTTTCAGCTTCATTTTCTGTAGCAAAAGCTATTCTTGAATAAGTGTCGATGTGCTTACATATACAGTTCAACACCCAATGAGGGGAAAATCCAGAATGACATATATCGTATATTTCTTTTACCTGTTTTTCAGTTACTTCTTCGTCCCATAATGAAACGGCCAGGTAACAAACATCTATTGGTAATTTTTTTGTATTTGTAATTTCTCTATTCATTAAATTTCTAAAAAACATGTCTATTCTCGGGAGTTTATATTTTTTACAAAAAAGATGATATAGTATACCATTCAATCAGAGAATAAGTCAAATTCAACCTGCGACCGTAACGGTTTATGAGTTGAAACGGCGATTACATCGTTTATTGATGAAGAAGACAATGCAAGCAAGGCATATTCATTTCAATTCCTTTTGCTATTTCTTCTACATGGCTTCTACATGACAACTTCTATTTTTGTGAATCATCAGTAACCCATTGATTTCATTCTGCCGACGGGGCGAATCGAACGCCCGACCTACTGATTACGAAACATAACGGAACAAATTATAGCAATAAGTCACAATAATAGACAACAATTAAAGTCAGGGTTTATGCGGAAAAGAGGATTGTGATGTATTATAGAGTCATGTAGGGTGTTACCTGCAAGTGTCCCAAATTTGGCTATGAGGTGTAAAATATAGGATGCAAGCTTATATTAAGGTTTAAGCCATGACCATGAAAGTACAATTAAACGGGATAGCATATTATTTACTCAAAGACGCGCTTGACAGTCTTAATGAAGGATTATTTAAATACCGAGAAGGCATAAATGGCAACAAAAAAGCATTTAAATTTTCAATTCTCCATGTTGCGCGTTTCATTGAACTGATATGCAAGTATATTATTGCAAACGTTCACCCAATATTAATTTACAAAAATGCATTTTCGGAAACATATGTTAAAGACCAAAAAACAATTACCTTTAATGAGGCAATAAACTTTATCCAAAACATTCACGGTGAAGAATTAGATTCTGCATCAAAAACATTTTCTGAAGACATAAAATACCTAAAAAATATTAGAAATAAAATAAGCCATCATTTTATTCATACTGACGAAGCAGAAGACGCTTCTAACATTCTTGGAGGAATAATAGAGACAATATACTACATCCTGTATCACAGCGAAGAAAAAGATATTATTATTAATGGCATTAATCCAGAAAACAAAGAGGTTTTTGATAACCTTGTTAATACATATAAGGCTAAAATTGCAGTAGCACTAGAACAGGTAGATATCTTAAACGAAGGCGAGTTAATTTATTACTGTCCAGTTTGTGGTAATAAGACTTTCATACTAAATAATACGAAATTTAAATGCACTTTTTGCGATGAAGAAGAAAAAGCATATAAATGCACACTTGGATGGTGTTGCGGTGAAGCCTTAATTCCTGAATCAGAAGCAATAGCTTGGAATAGCGAATATGATGATTATGTGTGCGAGTATTGTTATGATGCATTTAACCACAAGGCAAATAGTGATTAAATTGTTTGGCAAGTGACAGGGTAATAGAGGCGGGTAGAATGATGCGATTGCCTGTTAGGTAGCATGTAAATGCATAATATTAATCCTGTAGCTATATCTCATCTAGTAACGTAGCTATTAGCTCAGGGAGTTTGAAGAGAGTAAACTGCAACCAGAAAAATGGATAACTGTCACATCAAGTCTAAACTTTTACATATCATGCCTATGCGGATTGTAAATCGTATCAATCAAATGAACAGCCTTCTTAAATCTCTTAACTTCCTCTAAAAATTCATATAAAAAACCCATCGACATAGTAATTGAAAATTTCATTCCCCTACAATCATCATTTGCCCATAAGCGCTCAGAATCTCCCTGCAACTCCTTCTTTTCACTGTTGTATAAATCCTTCACTTTTGCTATATGCTTTTGAATATTAGATGACGCCGGTAACTCATGCGCTATTTTATTCCTTAATTTGTTTATCGCTAAGATTAAACCCCAGATAGAATTATTTTCATCATCAAGCGACATTGATCTGGCAATGTTAACCATTTGAGAAAAATTTATATCAGATTTTTTTATAAATGTCGGATGAAAAACAAATTCACCAACTATGCTATACAGGATTTCTTCTAATAACAAATGGCCTCTCAATATAATTAAATCTATTTCTGTTAATCCAGCAAGGTATGCTTCAAATTTTTTGAGCGCACCAACTAGGATTTTCTCATCCATTATGATTACTCCATTTAATCGCCATGCTATACATTGCAGCTAAGTTAATTCCAAAATGGATCATCCGTCCAAGTCCTATGAAATCCTATGTGTCCAATATCAATCAGGGGATGTTCATTGACCAGCTTGCGTAATTGCTTAGCCCATCCACTACCTGGAGAGATAACATCAAGAAAAATTTTTAATACCGCTGCTTGCGAGGAAAATCGATTTACCACTATTAATTGCTTCATATAGCCGGTTGCAATCATTGGCTTCAAAGTAAAATTTCTGCTCCATAATTTGCTATGATGTGCACACAAGTTACGTAAATAAGTTAAGCTATGAAGCCATGACTCCATAACTTTATAACTTATTCCAAAGTGGTTACATATAATTTTTTGATCTTCGCGATCTTTCAGATGAGCAAAAATCATTGACCATGATCCAAGTGATAATATCTCTGCAACCATCCACACAGCTGGTAATGCTGGTGTACTATATTTGTTGTAATAGTGCTTAATAAATCTTTCGTTGGTTTGTTTTTTAATAGATTGAATTAAATCATCGTGCTTAAATTTAGAGATGAACAAATTTTTATTTAAATACCAATGCGCATCTTGATATTTCAACCCCATCTCATTGGTAATCACTGTTCGAATAGCAATTTCAATACGCTCTATGGCATTAATAACTAATAAACGCAATTTTCGGTCAAAAATATAACAATCCAAAATCTGTTCGAATGTCGTGCCATCACGATACTGCTTTTCTCCATCAACCAGCTCATCTTCAAACTCAATGGCGTAACCACAAAAGCGGTAGTAGCTAATGTAGGATAGATAATGACACGCAGCGTCCCTGTTTTGAATAACAATGCCGCGAGAACTTAACCGCTCTAATTGAGCATCTATTGAGAGTGGTGGCTTTTCAAAGGTATTATTTTGGCTGTTCATAGGCAATAAAAAACCCGCTGGGGTGCGCATTGTTAAGAGGCGTAGCGGGTGTTGTTGTTACTAGTATAGCAACTGTGCCTGCCCTCGACAATACCTATTGTGGCTTTTTGTCATTCCTTGTAATTGATTGATAAATAATGACGTAATTTACCGTAAAATTAACCAGTTAACCAGTTAAATTCAATCCTCTTGCTGATAGCTTACGAATTAAGATTTCAAATATTTTATAGCTCAGATGTTTCTAAAATGGGAACTGCTGATATTTTAGCCAGAATTACTGTCTCTCTTCGAAAACCTAGGCTTTAATTCTGCAACTGATAGTTGCAGTTTCTTATAATAAAAAACCCGTCGAGGTACGCATTGTTAAGAGGCGTGACGGGTGTTGTTAGGGCGTAGTATAAGGTAGCATAACTATACAACCACTCTTATTGCATCATGCTCTCTAAATAAGCCTAAATCACTAGATAGCTGAGGAACTGAGGCACTTTAACTTTTACTATTCTTTTTTTTGTACGTCACTTGTCATTTGTTCATGCTGAGGAGCCATATGAGCAATTTTTAAATCACGCCTTAAATCAATATTGGAAATGAATAACCAAAATATAATATTACTTAATATCATTAACCAAATGAAATTTGTTGTAGACTTCTTCCATATTTTTTTATCAAGACGATCTAATTGATGTTGTAAATTTTTTATTTCCCAATCGCTCATTTGTTTTTCTCATTAACTAAATGTTTCCATTTTTTAAAATTTGATTTCTTTTTCCTTGGCCTCGAACAATACTGAATTGTTTACTACATAGGTTTCACCTTCGTTAGTAAGTGCATAACCAAAGCGATTAAAATCTAACGGAACTATCTTTATTAATAACTTTGTTTTTTCTAATTCAAGTATTTTTATTGTAGTAGTAACTGGATTAAAGCCTTCATTTTCAAGATTTCTTACGATTTCATGTTTTTGGATAAAGCAGCCATTGACGGCTTCGTAACGCAGAATTTCTCCGAGTATTGCAATTTCATGATTTGTTAATGTGGTCATTTTTTAATCTCTCTAAAGTTAAATTATCTCTCCTTAGTAAATGTATTAAACATATCCATTAATTTAACATATGATATATATTTAAACTTAAAAAGCAAGATAGAAATACCTCTTATTGGGTGTGGCCTGATTAGGTGCCATCCGTTTTACTTTATTAGATGGAAAAACACCAAAATTTCATCAAAATAGGTAAAAAAATCAGGGAAATGCGGAAGCTCAAAGGCTTTTCGCAAGAGGACTTTGCTGCGGAAGCTCAACTGGGGCGTACCTATTACGGTAGAGTAGAAAGAGGCGAGCAAAATATATCCATTCAAAATTTGATACGAATTGCCCTTACCTTACAGGTGGAGGTAAGCGAACTAGTCCCCGAATTAAAAGCATTAAAAAGACCCCATTAAACTCACAATTTTCTACTGAACAACACGAAGTGGTTGGCTCACCTATTCTAGCTTCTGTAACGCCTTGACCGTGTTTTCGTAATATACAACATTGCTAATACTTAAGGCACGCGCACATAATCGCCACATAGCCGTGGACATAGCTTGGCCGCTAGCCACTTACGAGTATTAATACGTAAACGCGAGCGGCTAATATGCCCATGATCTACCACAATCTTCCCGCGGCTGTTTAGTATATTATCTTGGGTAGCATCATCAGCAATTGCCAAAATCTCATCGACTAAGACTTCAATCTGCTGTAGCTTGGCTCTCATGTACGCTTCGCCAAAATGTTTATTTTTTATCCGCCATTCACAGATTGTATTGGCATTAGGCCAATGAGAGTTTTCTCTACACAATGCCCTCAAGGACTTATCTGATACAGCAATGGCAAAGCAAATTTCTTCCCCTAATTGCTCGGTAAAAATAGTGGGTCTACCACGGATATTTTTAATATCTCCTAGCGCCATATTAGCCACTCACGCGGTCAGTTTTTTTAAGCCGCTCATCCCAGTATTTTTTGCTTTCAGCATCAGCTATTTCATTTCTCTGTTGCCATTCAGCATTTTTAATAACATTTCTCTGGCGATCAATAAAAGCAGCAAATTTTTCAGCTTCCTCAATAGATAACTGTCCGGAAGCTACAGCCGCAGTTATATCGTGTGCAATTTGTAGCATATTATCTCCACTATCTAATCTACCTTCTGGTAACTCAAAATGAATCGAATTATCAGCCTTGCTACGTGGTAGCAGCCTTTCGATGCAAAGCCTTAGCGCAGTGGAGTCCCCTGCTTTTGCTTCATCAACAAGTGTTTTAATCAAATCTTTAGCGTGGGATTGAAGTAGCTCACGCCATTCAGTACGTTTATCTATAATTCCTTTTGGTCTCCCAGTTGGGTTTCCAGACTCGCCTGCTTTAAATGTCATGTTGATCTCTCCTTGATTTAATCAAGCATCGTATAGGTTTTGATTCAATGCAATAGTTGGAAATATGTTCCTTCACCGTCCTGTTATAGGCGACACAACCAACCTGACTTAAGCCATCATAATGCCTTAATCGTATTTGCAAAGGATATCCTTTTCCTGAGTTAGGTTCAGCAATGCAACTTTTTCAATAAAGTATGGTGGAATATCTACAATTTATTTACCAGCCTGGTTAAACATGCCGCTGCCAGCTAGCTCAATTTGTGTTATAAGTTCTATGGCTATTTAAAAACTCTCCTTTTTTATTTTTCTACTTATTGGTTAAAATTGCGCTTTTATCCGCGACACCGCTACAACTCATATCTAGCAAGGCTTCTACGAATTTTCTTAAGCGCAACATCTTATAAATGTTGCGCTCACTAATGTTGCTAGAAGCAGCATAGTTACTGGATTGTAGCGCTGTAGCGCTTGATCAAGCATTTTCGGTAGCTTGAGATAAATATCTTTCAAAGGTGTCCTCAAAATCTTTCAACTCATATCCCTTTCTGATCTTGCCGCCAAAACGAATATCTTTACTATTGATTTTAAATTCACTCAATTTTCTACCTAATTGCCTATCCGTTAAATTTCTGCCACGGTTATAGGTCGACCAGGGGGCTTCAGGGAAAGTATAAAGAGCTTCTAATAACTCAGCCGTCCAAATACGTTCAACCCTTTTCGCGTTAAAGATATTTTTTATATCTTGCAGCAATTCAACCGATACTGAGGAAGAAGCTTCTGTTCCAGATAAAGCTAATCCAGCCTCGCTTGCTGAATTTGACCAAGAAGCGCCTGCTAACGTAGCGATTGCAAGTAGGGGGTACCAGTTATCTGCTGATCGGTCATTCAACTCCCTAGGAATTGAAGGCTTAACCTCAAGAAGGAGCGTTATGTTATCAGATGCAAATCTGACACACTTTCTCAATAGTTCATCAAACAATCCATAAGGCGCATCTCGCAATTGATCTTTTTTTTCATGAGATAATTTTCGGCGTAACTGAATGCAAACAGACCTATCTTCGATAGTGTCAGCTTGACGCCCGATACCTGCTATTACTTTTGCGCCCCATGTACTAAAGCGTGTAGGCTCATGTTTATCGCCAACACATCTAAGAGTATAGGCCAGCTCGCGGGTATGTCCTGAATTAATGACACCTCTTAATTCTTCATTTTCACGCATAAAGCTATCTGCCTCATCAATTAAGAGGGTAGGAGACCATTTCTCGATAGAGCGAAATATTGCTGCTGTGCTAATGTTCGATGCGATAAGTGGCCTATAAACTAACCTCCTTAGAACAGCAAGCAACGTTGATTTGCCACAACGTTTCTCTGGGGAGGTTATGTTTAGGATGGGTGAAATATTAGCTGCATCAATACAGTGAGTGTGAATAATCCAAAGAGCAATTGCCTTGGCATCATGCCGAGATGAAAATACTAAAAAACTGTGCAATATTTCCTCTAACGTATCTAAAAGGTTGCTAAGAATAACTGGTTTATCCCAAGGTTCAATGACAGAAAAAATATTGTCAGTTGTATCATCAAACTTAGCTCGCGCCTGTTTAACTAATTTATCTAAGGCGGTGACTGAAATTCCAAGCGACTTGGCTGCCGCTTTTCTCTCACGCTGATAAGCAAATTCTGCAAGCTGAGACAAAGCCCCAATAATTTCTTCATCAGTAGCAGAGTCAATCGTCTCACAATTAATCAATGGCAATTTTTTAATGTCTTCACTTGTTGCATTAGGATGAGCATGTAACCAATCACCAATATCGCCTTTCTCAGGTAGGTTTAATTTTTTGATATCTATCTGGCTGACGTGACAATCTAAATCAATTAGACACTGGGCTACTTCCTTAGCATACCTCATACCCTTATCGTCATTATCAGGCCAAATAACTACATTATGACCACGCAAGGGTGACCAGTCTGCTAATGCACCGCTTGTACTGCCTCCTGATGTCGTTGCAGTTAGTCCAAGCTCAGCTACCTTATCAACACATTTTTCACCCTCTACTACATACACGAGATTACCAGCAGCTTTGACGATATTTGGTAAATTATAAAGAGGTTTTTTATCCAAGAATTTAGGCTCTCTTGGGATAAAGTTGCCTTGTTGGTCAATGTGCATAGGCAAAAATCTCTTGCGGTTGGTTTCAGAATGCTTAAGTCTTATACGCCAATATAAGATACCGCCATCCATGTTTTGATAAAGATGCAATCCTTCATAGTGATATCCTTCTGATATTGCATTGGCTGCCAATCTTCTTGCTGCTTGTTCTAATACTTCATGATCTATAGTAGAGGTGTTATTCATGGTTGCATCCTCGCAAAGCTTTAAGTGCCTCTCTGAAAAGCAAGCCATAACGCATCGCATGAAACTTAACTATACTGCCGCCTTTAGCACCACATGCGTGGCACTTAAAGTGCCCGTCTTGTAAGTTAATACTTAAGCTTGGGTCATGGTCATCGTGAAATGGACATAAAACTTTTGCCCATACACCTTTGACTCGCAATTTTGGAAATTCGCTATGATAATATCTCTCTATCGAAATAGGTAACGCATTGTTAAATTCAAGTTTAATTTTGCGTAATTTTTCAGTATTATTATATTTGCTGATTTTTCTAATAACTCTCATAACTGTGGCAACAGTATGAGAGTTTTTGTTTTTATTTGTTTCCATGTTCATTACTCTCCTTGTATTTTCCTGTGAATAGGACATACTTGGCTACGCGATGATGGCCACCTCCAGGATTTTTTTCCTCTGTCCAGCGTGTCTGAATATTAAAACCATAGTTATGGCGCAGTTCATACACGCGTGGCGCAACACCAAGAATATCTAGCTCATGGCGCGCCTCTACTGTAGAGCATGCTTTCTCTTGTAAGCGCTGTAATAATCGAGTACGTTGAGCTTGTGCAGAATGCTTACTCATTTTACACCTCCACTTGCTAGCCATTGGTCTAACTTGTCCAGATCAAATATTAATTTCTTACCTAATCGAGAAATTACTTTATCAAGACCATTAGTCGATGCATGAAAGACATAATGTCTCAATGAATTTTCTGAGCTGAAAACATAATGATAAGTTTTAAGGGTATTGTGGAAATCAGCAAAACGTTTTGGTGTGGTAACAACGCTTTGAGCATTTTCAATTGTCATAACTCATTCTCCTTTCAATTCAAACATCGTCACGAGATGTGGGATGCTGTGAATTTCATTAGAACATTGTTGTAACTATTTGAAAATAATACACATTACATACTAAGTACATAGTATGCATCTAGTATGTAACTACTATGCATCAAAGTTTAAGTAATTTGAAAAAAGGCGTCATTAATCATACTTTTAATAGAATCTATTGATAGAGAAATGCTTAATAGCTGCTTTTCAGCAAATATCTTTTCAGCAATAAGCTTCGAAGCTTCATCTCGACTTATTGAATTAAGCTGATCTTTAGAGTGAAAAACAATAGAGAGAGCGGCTCCAAATATTCTTTCATCTTCAAATGATCTTTCTGTCTTGCCATTAAATACACACTCA
>Ga0206943_1005_pt1 | contig 73063 bp, 62 predicted proteins | sample Alteio_BWOrgHeat_7_FD_153243 | JGI IMG/M metagenome (GOLD analysis project Ga0206943, IMG submission 153243) | Enriched cells from forest soil in Barre Woods Harvard Forest LTER site, Petersham, Massachusetts, United States -... | ecosystem: Environmental > Terrestrial > Soil > Temperate forest > O... | reverse complement strand
CCGGATCACTACAAATAAAATGCGTGTGATCAGCCGTAACCAGCAGATGATGCGGCTGGATTCAGAAACCGTATTACCACTGACAACCGACCAGGAACAAAAACTGATTGCTTCTGTAAGCCGGTTTATACAACTGGAGGCACCTGCTGCGATCATTTTTGAAGATTATAACAAGGGGGTGCTGACTGAAAAAGTCATCCGGGATGTTATTGCCATTTGCAAACAACATTCGGTAATTACGGCTGCAGACCCTAAGAGAAAACATTTCTTTGACTACAGGGGAGTTGATATTTTTAAGCCCAATTTAAAAGAAGCCAGGGAAGCGCTGAATTTATTGATTGAAGAAGTGAATAACAGCACACTTATCCATATTCACCAGAGCCTCAAGGCACAATTGAATCATCGGATTTCTTTTATCACTTTATCCGAGAAAGGTGTGTTTTATGAGGATGGCGAGGATGCCCACATTGTTCCTTCCCATATTCGAAATGTGGCTGATGTTTCAGGGGCTGGAGATACAGTGATTGCGGTAGCAACCCTGATTTATACATTGACGAAGAATACGGCTATGATGGCTGAAATAGCAAACCTGGCCGGTGGTCTGGTTTGTGAGGCTGTGGGAACAGTGGCCGTTGATAAGTCACAGCTTTTAAAGGAATGTCAGCGTTTATTAATAGATAGATAGCGGATTATTTTCGAAACAGGAAAATTTCGTTATGAAAAAGTATGCTGTAATTGTCGCTGCCGGATCGGGTATACGTATGGGTAGTGTTTTGCCTAAACAGTTTCTGTTAATTCATAATAAACCGATCCTTTGGTATACGCTTCATACATTTCTAAAATCTTATAAGGAAATAAATATCATACTTGTATTGCCTGCAGAATATTACGATACGGGACTGGCGGTTAGTGATGAAATGAATGCGGCCTATCCTATTCGGACAGTCGTTGGAGGAGACACCCGTTTTCATTCGGTACAAAAAGGGCTTTCTCTGATAGATGAAGAATCTATTGTTTTCATTCATGATGCGGTGCGCTGTTTACTCAGCCCCTCCCTGATTCACCATTGTTTTGAAGAGACTCAGAAATTTGGTTCTGCGATTCCCTGTGTAGATGCCAGGGATAGTATCAGGCTCATCCATGCAACAGGACATAAATCCATTAAGAGGTCGGAAATAAAACTGGTGCAAACGCCGCAAACATTTCAAAGTGCGATTTTACTTCCTGCTTACCAGACAAATTATCAGGAAGAATTTACAGATGATGCTTCCGTTGTGGAAGCTGCTGGCTATGAAGTACACCTGGTAGATGGCGAACCCAACAATATTAAAATAACTACTCCGCTTGACCTTGCCATTGCAGAAGAATTACTGGATCCGCCACAATTTTCTGTTTAAATTATCTTTGGCAATCAATGTATAATGGGTCTCCAGAAATTTTTTCCAGTCATCAAATGCCGGTCTGTTTCTGAAACTATTTCTCGACTCAGAACAATCCACTATAAACCGGGTTTTATGAGTCTGCAGATCCGCCAGTATGGAATTGAAAATCTTATCGTCTGCGTCCCATTCGGTGCTCCAGCTCCAGAAATACTGATAAATCCAGCGCGAGGGAGAAAGAATGCCAAAATAATTGTAGAGATAAATAAAGTTAGAGTCGTCGAATACAAAAAGCTGACCATCGGACAAGGATTGCGTTTTCAGGTAATCCATTCCGGGAGTTTCGGGAAGCTGGGCATTTCTATTACCTGAAAACCGAAAACCCGACGCATATCGCAATGTTCCGAGAAACAAAGTTGTGCCCAGCATCACACTGAAAACAAGCTGTGCTCTTTTATCCTGGAGAAAGGAAGCCTGTGTTTCGGTAAATACAATATAAACAAGGATAGGAATGGTAGCGGCCAGAGGAAGAAGATAATATACAAAACTGTTACCGGGCTTCATTCTGCCGGACAACAGTTCAGCAGAAAAGGATAAGAACAGGGTAAGGATGCCCATACGCAATAATACCGGCTTTCTGTTTTTCAGAAACAAACTGGCAGTTCCTAATATAAGCGCAGTATAAAAAGGCATTTCAAATTCCACTTCGTGCAGGGCGTGTTTACAGTTTCTGATTTTCTCAATAATACCCGAATGGTTCCCAGGCGCATGCAGGTTGAATAAAAAAGCGTCTTCCCATAAATAAGATAAGGACTGGTGTGAAATAAAATATAAAATCAACGGGAGTGAAATCGTAATAAATCCGGCGGTCATACCCAATGCCTTTTGTCTCAGGCTGACCGGAAGGGATTCGCCAGATGAATAAAATGAATAAAATAAAAACGGTGCAAGTGTAATAAGTGAATCCTGCTGCATCCAAAAAGACAGGCCGGTTAATAACCCCATCAGGTAATATTTGTATTTGGCATTCCCCTGCATGACGCAAAAAAACATGAGCAGAAACACGGCTGTATACTCTCTTGTCATACCGTTCCCATAGGAGACCAGACTGTATCGGATGAGCAGATTATAAATAAAGGGTAATAACCATGGCCAGGGTAGTTTGCTTTTTCTGCAAAGCCAGTAAAACAGCAGGGTAGAAAAGAGAACGAGAAATGTGTCCAGAAGCCAGGGAATCCAGGCATTGAAATACCAGTTAAAGGCATTCAGAAAATAAATGAGCGGGGGTTTGTGGTCAAAAAAATCCCGGTAGGGGATACCTCCTTTATAAATAACCAGTCCGGCATACTTAAAAATCTCTTTGTCGTCAGAAAATAATTCTGACATCGGTATATTTAGCAAATTCAGTGCAACGGATACCAGAATTAAAAATAAAAGAAAGTATCGTTCTTTTTTCATGCGCTCATTTGAAGATCCTGATTAAAAATGGGAGTTTATTCATAACCAGGTGCTGGTAGGATATTCTTTCGGGTCCGAATAAGTTGTCAAAAAAAGAAATGCCCGGAATATCGGAACCTTCAAAACGAAATATTTTATTTGTGCCGGCATGATCCCGGATAATGGCATCGGTCAGCAGGTAAAATGCCCCCTTTAGCTTTCCCTCTTTCGTGCTGCCACCGAGCAGTGAATATATATAATGCTCATCCTTCAGGATCATATAATATGCCAGAGTTTCTCCGGAAGGGGATTTCGCCAGATATGTTTCTGCCAGGTTGTTTTCAAAAGCATCAGCGGAACAACTCGTTAATTTTTCATAAATGATTCCGGAGATTCTTCCATGCCTGTTGGCGTAATCCCGCTGATATAACTGGATGATCAATGCCGGCGCTTCGCCCCGGACAATCTGCACCTGCCCTTCGATGGCTTTTTTCATCATGCGGTTTGCCAGTCTTTTATATTGCTGACTGATAAGTTCGTAGTCATTTACCAGGGACAAGATATAATTCCGGCGGGCACGCTGATGCAATTTCAGTATGTCCGTAGAAACGAAATTATTTTCATTCAGGTCAATATCCCAGTACCTGAACATGTCTGGTATTGCATTTAAGAAAGAAGATATTTCAAATGAATGCCTGCTGTTTCCGAATACTCCCAGCGATTTTGTAAAATACGGCTGATATAAATACTTAAAGCCTACTTTTTTATTCCAGGTGAGTGGCATTACATACTGATAGTCTCCTGCCACCAGCGCGGACCAGTTTTCGGCCATTGCGTCCAGATAGAACGACCTCGCATAAATAAGCCCATTGGGCGCATTGCGTATACAATTGTCCCATTTAAAGGTATCAATCTCATTTCTTTCCAGGAACCTGATATCGGAGAATGGTTCAGTCATGTTCCGCCAATTTTCTAATGATTTTTTTATAATTGATATTCTGGATATCGATGCTGAAAGTAATTTTTCGTCCAAATGAAATGTTTCTCAGGGCATCGTTGAAATCGTTGCTGTAAACCAACGGAGCATATATGTTCAACAAATTTTTAAACAGACTTAATTGTATGCCCCCCGTATACAGGAACCGGCTGGTGGGTGGATTATTTTGCCAGGCTTCTGCGTAGGTTCCTATATCAAAAAATATCCTGAGCGGCACGGGAAATGGAAACAGGCCGGCAGGAAGGCTTGTGTTAAAATTCAGGGAACTCACCCAACTGGCAGACTTCCCCTGAACATAGTCAAAGTCGTCGACGCGTAATTTTAATCCGCCGTCCCGATTCATGATTTGTTGTGCGGCTAATCCGCCATTCGATACTGAACTGTTTTCCAGGGCATAGCTGGCAGAACGGCCGACGAAATAATCTTCATAAAGATAATCTTCATTCCCGTCCACACCCAGTAATTTGGGTTCAAAGCGGGAAACAAATGCACTATTATTTTCATTCCATACCCCGAATTTCGCAGCAAAAAAACGAACCTGCAAACCACCTCCATCCGGATAATTCAGGAAATAATCAGCGTGCAGGTTGATACGGTAAAACAATTCACTTTGCTGAATCTCCACCCGGAAACCATAAGGGTAAAGTGCACGGGAATCCTGCAGATTAAAGCTTAGTTGGTTTACATAACGGAAATCAGTACTAACCGAATTCGGATGTATGAGAGAATCTTTGGAGGAGACGGAAAACTGCCCGAATGATTTTTCAGTAATCAGGTAAGTTTTAAAATCCATCCATTTAATAACGGTAGTTCTCGGACTGGATGGTTTAAAATCCAGCCGGATATAAGGCACCAGTTTGACAAAATTTTCGAATATTGTTTTCCCTGTACTGTCGGTGGCTTTATTGGTATCGAAGCGTCCGCCGTTTATTCCGATGCTGATCCTGCTGAAGCGGGTGTCCGGATGCCAGGAATAACCAATTCGTCCGAGACCTTCCAGCGTTTTTGAGCCAAAAGCATATAAGGGCGTGAAAAGAAATTCAATCCTGTTTTCCGGAAGATTAATATTATGAATCAATGCGCCCAGCATAAAACCATCATAACGGTTGTATCCCGGAACCGGGGCCAATCCAAGATAGTCATACCGTTCACTGTTCTTAGCTGAAAAAATAAATGCCGGCTTAAGCGTTCGTTTGAGAGAATCGGGGAAGAAAGATTGATTGCTGTTTAATTTATCGAATAAGGGGCGAAGATTTATTTCATTCGCAGAATCCATATTTTTTTTAAAATCTTCCGGATAAGGGTGCCTGAATTCCCACCGCGAGATATAGCGTCGCATTTGTTCATCAAAATCTTTATCGCCCAGCGTTTTCTGCACTTGCAATAGCCATAGTCCAGTTTTAAAAGAGGGAATCAGAGAATCATTTTGACTACTGAACAGAGGAGCTTTTGTATTTACAGGCTGGGTGGTCTTTTCATTTTCGGCTACCCGCAACCAGAGATTATCCTTTGAATATGTCGAAGAAATTGAACCGGCAGAGGGGACATCACGCATCTGGCGTCGTTCATAATAATGTATAAATCCCTTGGAAAACCAGGGTTGATTTCTTTGGTCCGTTAAAAGCGTTGTTTGAAACCACTGGGCCAGCAAACCTCTTCTCAGGGCTCCCTGCCAGTCGTCCTTATGAGGATTCAATCCTATACAAACCAGTCCCGAAAAATCCTGATCCTTCATACAGGTCGCCTGTGCTATACTAACCGACGGATATGGAAAGGTACCCAGCCATTCACTTAACAGTTGAATTTCTTTTTTTGCAGCTTCCATGACTTTGACTGATTCGATGGCATATTTCTCCGTATAATAAAACCGGATACCGATCGGAGCACCTGAAACTGTTTCAACCTGATCAGTCTTTATGGAATACAGATTGCTGGCAATCCATGCAAATGAATTGGCATTTTTCAATGAGAATCGATACAGATTGCTGTCGGTTGTTTCTTTTACTCCGGCTTGTGTTCCTGCCGCTATGCGATAACCTGGGGATGTTTCGATCTCCACATCATAATCAGCTGTCTCATGATAGGCGCCTCCCTGAACAAGAAAGGGCATCGGGTGCCAGCCATGAGAATCATATACAGCGGGTTCCGGGTACCAGTTTCTGAATTCAAAATGATGTTTTATATACCCGTTGCCATTGTAATTAAAAGGAATCTGCAAGTGGAAAGAGGATGAGATGGTTATGCTGTCACCGGGTAAAAGCGGTTTAGGTAATATTAATTTGATTACATCTATAAATTCCGGATGATCCTGAATGACTGCGCGGGTGCCATCCACCCGGAAATCAAGGTGATTGATATAACCTTTTTTTTCTTTGGATGAAAAATAAAACCTGGTATCTCCATTTTCCAATAACTGGTCGCTATATAGTGTTTTGTCGTTCCGATAGGCGTTGGGCCATATATGAAACCAGATAAAATTCAGGGTATCAGGTGAATGATTCGCGTATTTCAGTTTCATCATCGCATCAACCGTATGTTCAGCCGGAAAGAACTTTGCATGCAGGTCATAACGAAGGGACTGATTCCAGTCAGACTGCGCGCTGGCGGAAAGAACAAAAAATATAGCAGGGAATATGAGTGTTATTTTCAAATAAGCGCTGGTTTGGGAACTTACCGGCCCTTGCCTTTAATAATCGTCAGTAAAGTATGCATCATAATTTTAAAGTCGAGGCCCAGGGAAATATTTTCAATGTAAATAAGGTCATATTTCATTCTCTCTATCATTTCATCAACGTTTTCAGCGTACCCGAATTGTACCATTCCCCAGGAAGTGACACCGGGTTTAACCTTCAGGAGATATTTGAAATAAGGAGTCTCCTGCAGAATGCGGTCAATGTAGTATTGTCTTTCGGGCCTGGGACCGACCAGGCTCATTTCACCCCTTAAAACATTCACCAGTTGCGGGAGTTCGTCAATACGCCATTTACGCATCGTTTTTCCCCAGCGGGTGATACGGTCATCGTGTTCAGAAGATAAGCAGGGACCGTCTTTTTCCGCATCCTTAAACATGGAACGGAACTTATGTATCAGGAATTTTTTGCCTTTGAATCCCGTCCTTTCCTGAGAATAAAAAACCGGACCGGGAGAACTTAATTTTACCCGTATGGCGGAATATAACAGAAGCGGAGAGAGCAGAACTAATGAAAAAATGGAAAAAAGGACATCAATCAGCCTTTTAAAGTGCATCTGCCATTCAGGCATCAGACCGGTATGAATATCGATCAGCAGAGCGCCAAACAGATTGCTGGTTTTTACAGAACCGGACAATATATCGAGTATATCGGGGATGATTTTGATTTCAACGTCTTTTTCACTCATGCGCTGGACTAGTTTTTCAGCGGATGACTGATCATTTCTTCCGGGGGCGATAACGACCAGCTGTATATTCTGACGGTCAACAATTTCCTCCAAACGGTCGGTGTTACCCAGGCAAGGGAGGGCTATATTCATGATGTCAGGGACTGAATTCGGTTGCACGTACCCGGTATACTGGTATCCGTTTGCCCGGAGGCCGCTGACGGTATCTTCAAAGGTTTTGACCCCAATGTTTCCTGATCCAATCAACAGGCTGTTAAACACGATTTTTCCCTTCCGGATCTGCATTTTAGCCAATGATAACAGAAGCCACCTGCCGGCCCATGTAATGCCGAAATGCATGAACAGGAAAATAAAATAGGCTTTATAGTAGTAACGGTAATCTGTTTGTGGATCGTTGATAACGATGGCAAAAAACAAAATGGTGCATACAATCAGGCTCGAAAGTATGGTACTGGAAAATTCGTTCAGACGGGATTTTTTATACAGTGAATGATAGGTTCCCGTGAGCGCATAAAAAACAATCCATCCGGCCGGAATCAGGAGCAGGCCCAGCCAGAAACGGTTATTGAGAAACAGTTCTCCGTCTATAAAGATTGGTTCCTGCAGAAGAAGTCGCCGGGTAAAATACAGAATCATCCAGGACAGGATTGCTGATATATAGTCGCTCAGCACGTACCAGGTGATATGGATCTTTCTTCCCGCGTGCAACATGTATCAGTTATTGATGGAATTGTATTTTATTTTCTGAAGGATCTGGTGGGCAACATCCATCGCCCGGTATCCGTCCAGCTCCGACACCAGGGTAGGTTTATTTTGAAGAATGGATTCGGTAAATTTCTCAAGTTCCATCCGGATGGCATTTACATCGGGCACGTCGGGATTGCGCACGAGTATGGATTTTATTCCACTTCTCGTTTCAATTTCGAAGGAAAACCCTTCGGTTTCCACATCGGAGTGATTTAAACTGATGATTTCTGACTTTTTATTGAGAAAATCGACGCCGATGTAAGCATCTTTCTGAAAAATGCGCATTTTTCGCATTTTTTTCATGGAAATCCTGCTCGAGGTCAGATTGGCTACACATCCATTATTAAACTCCATTCGAACATTGGCAATATCGGGTGTATCGGTCATCACGGCAACACCACTTGAATAAATATTTTTAACCTCACTTTTTACGATATGCAGAATGATATCGATATCATGGATCATTAGGTCCAGAATTACGCTTACTTCTGTTCCTCTCGGGTTGAATTCCGCCAGCCTGTGCACTTCTATGAACATTGGCTGAAGAGGAATTCCCTCTAAAGCAAGAAAAGCGGGGTTAAACCTTTCCACATGGCCCACCTGTAATTTTACATTTGATTCCTTTACCAGTTTCAGAATGGTTCTTGCTTCTTCCATGTCGTTGGCCAGCGGTTTTTCAACAAATACATGTTTCCCCTTCCGAATGGCCTGTTCGCAGATGCTGAAATGGACCGGTGTGGGTGCAATGATGTCGGCTGCATCGCAAATGTCCAGTAATGCAGCAGGATCCGTAAATCTTTTAATCTGGTATTTTTCGATGACCGCGGCTGCGATCTCGTCACTCGGATCATAGAATCCGACAACTTCGGCTTCCGGAATCAGTTTCCAGTTGTTCAGATGAAATTTTCCGAGATGTCCGGTACCAAATACAGCAACTTTAAGCATCCTATCTGTTTAAGGATCAAATATAAATAATGTGAAAGGATGTGGAGGGAATGATATGAGCAAACGGTTAATGATACCTTATATCCGGCCCTGTTCAGTAAAATTCTTTTCAAAAAAGCGCTGACGGAGGTATTTATAGACATTCGAAAATGTCACAGGAATGTTTTGCCGGGGAAAAACTTTTGCTTTGATCAGCCTGCGAATCGTATAGAAAAAAACGAGCACAAAAATAATCACGAAGAGGTCAAAACAAAGAACATATTTTCTTAGGAAATATGTTCTAAGAGAGATCGTATCTGCATTTTCTTTTCCAACTGTAAGATCTAGTATTTTCTTAACAGACGGCAGAAGGACCGGGATTTTAGACCAGTTTGAATAGCGCACGTCTTCATACCGATAATTCATATCATAACCCACAGGCAACTGGGATTTATAATAATTCCAGTTACCCTTTACCTCGTTAAAGCTGGCAAGTTGTTTAGACGGATTGACAAAATAGGTGTCAAAAAGCGGATCCAGCACCACCCATCCATGATTTGTTTTGGCCTCCACAATATTATGTGCCGCAAAAGATCCATTTGATTTCATCTGGGCAATTCGTACGTCGAATTTATAGCCTTGCAGAACCCTTGCGAGCACCATGGAATAACTTCCGCAGGCGCCACTGGCCGTCATTAAATCGAAAGAAGTGGGATCTATCATGCCCGACTTGAAACCCTGGAAATCCGAACCTTTAAAAACGTCTCCGCGGGTATCCATCAGATTATGGCAAACATGCATGGCCTTGGCGACTACTGAGTCCTGTGAATCAGTTGATGAGATCTTATTGCTGATATCCGTATGGATAGCATGAAAAAGCTCCTTTTCATAGCTTGCCTCCATTTTAAAATAAATAAGGGAAGCCAGCAAAAACCCATTCAGAAAGGTGAGAAAATATAAATTCCCGAAAACACGTCTGATCATTACTAAATGGCTGTTAAATTCTAGAACGCAGATTAAAAGAACAGTGTTTAATAGGCCTGTATTAACGCGCGTTTTTCTTAGGAATAGAGGTTCAGAATTACCCGCAAGGGGAAAATTTCCGGCCTTATGGGTCAAGCAATGATTATACCACAATATAAGTAAAAACCTTTAGGCGGAGTTCCTTGCGGCATTAATAATTCCAAACGAACAGCGGATGATCAGTTTCTCATAGATCTTCTTCATTCCTGATCCCGACTGTTCACACTCCCGGTATTTAACTATGGCATATTGTTGTATGGTACTGAGTGGTAGTACAATTCTCTCCCTCATCTGGATGGATAACTGTTCAATTGGGTAGTCCTGCATAAGTTCCTGCTTCCCGTTCAACTTGAATATATATTTTTTTGTAAGTTCAAATTCGTTGAAAATCATCCTCCAGATTTTTCCATACTTCGGATGCCTGGAAAAAGTTTCTGTGAGTGGGAAAAAGCATTTTTTCATGGCCATTTCGCTATTGTCCAGCAGAGTCTTGAAGTAGGGTGAGTTACTGTATAAGCTTTTAGTCTGTTTCCACTTTCCTTTTTTCTCCATTTCCAACAAAGCGGAACCTACCCCATAGTATCCCGTTACATTTTGTTTTAGCTGGCTGAATGCACCCACAAATGGAATGGCCCGGAGATCCTTCAATTCAAGCTTTCCGGCATTTTTTCTTTTGGTAGGCCTGCTGCCGATATTGGTTTCCCCATAAAACTGAAGAGGACTTACCTCTGTAAGGTATTCAATAAAATGATCGTGATCTCTCAGGTTGGCATAAGCCTGGTAACTGATATCCGCCATTTCAGAAAGAAGTACTTCTTCCTCCTCGGTCAATGTCACCTTCCGCGCTGAAAACAAGTCGTTGGATATCCCTGCATGCAGGAGCTGTTCAATATTGAACTGGGCAGAATCCACCGTTCCGAAATTTGAACTGACGGTCTGACCCTGAACAGTGAGCTGAATTTCTTTGTTGGCTATATTTTTTCCCAGAGAAGAATAAAATCTATGCGTTTTGCCACCACCCCGGGCCGGCGGTCCCCCGCGACCATCAAAAAATACGACACGAATACCATGTTCTTTTGAAACCCTGGTTAGTTCTTCCTTGGCCTTATAAATACTCCAGTTCGCCATCAGATATCCTCCGTCTTTCGTTCCGTCTGAAAAGCCGACCATGATGGTCTGAGTCTCATTTCTTTTTTTAAGGTGAGCCCGGTAATCTGTGTTTGTGTAGAGGGTGGACATGATCGTTGCCGCATGGTGCAGATCATCTACGGTCTCAAATAATGGAACAATGTCCAGGTTGAGATGATCTTTTTTCCATCCGCCCAGCAGGAATAAAGCATATACTTCGATTACGTTACTGGCCCGGTTACACTGGCTGATGATATACCGGTTGCAACCGGCTTCACCATTTTTTTCCTGGATGGTCTTCACCGCCCGTACGCTGGCCAGTGTGTCTTCCGTCATGTCGTCCACGAACGCCGCTTTGGAAACTGGTTTCAGGTGTGTAAGAATTTTAATTTTTTCTTTTTCACTTAATGAGTCATAATTCTCTGGAAAAATTTCCTCTCTTACATTGATTATTTTCAATACTTTTTCATGTACCGAGCTTTCCTGGCGCAAATCAAGTGTGGCAAAATGCATCCCGAATATCCGCATCTTGCTGATGAAGTTATCCAGCAGGTTCAGAAAAAGTCCGTTGTTCTGATAGATTAGCACCTCCCTGATTTTTAGCATGGCTTTCAGCATGTCACCATAATGGAAGGGTTTCGCCGGATCAGGCATAAATAATTCCTGGTATAATTTCTCTTCCCATTCCGCTATAATCAGATCCACCTCTTTAAATGTCAGCCTGCGTTTCAGTCGCCGGACGTCATAATAGTAGCAGCGTAACAAAGCTGTCCGCAGTGCCTCCGCGACTTTTACCGTTGTGTCTGATTTTACGAATGGATTTCCATCACGGTCACCACCAGGCCAAAAGCCCATTTGAATAACCGGATTCTTATCACTTACTGCTTCCGGGAATTGCGATTTCAGCGAGGATAAAATTCTTCCGCACGCGTGATAAAAAATATTTTCCAGATACCAGATGAGACTGACTGCTTCATCGTAGGGCGTGGGTTTTTGTTTTTTCAGGAAAGGAGTTTTGCCCAATTGCTGCATGAAGGTGTTGATCTCAGCCGCATTATTCTGAATGACTGCCCGGGAGAGATCATTGATGATGCCAAGAACCGGCCCCGGATAAAATTGTGTAGGATGCGCAGTTAAGACCAGGCGTACCGCGTAATCCCGGAGTTTCTCTTTCAATTCCTCCTGTTTGTCGTATTGAATTACTTCGGAAGAAAGGTGTTTGAGTGTGCCGGTGCCGCCCATATCATTCACACTTGCAAAAGCGGAATCTTCCAACGCGTCAAAAAGTACGACCTGCCTTTCCACATATTGAACGAAACGAAAAAGGATATCCGATTTTTCACGATCCGTACCATCAGGATAATGTTTGTTGAAAAATTCCCCGATGATTTGAACCGGACTTTGTTTTTTGTGATATCCTTCCTCACAATACGTGAGCAGCAGGGAAAGAAAAATGCCCGTTTTTTCTATCCTGTGAAAGGGCAGGGATGTAAAGAGACTATTGTACAGCTGAAATTTAATGCCTACAAGGTTTTTGAATTCCTGTAATCCGGTGGCTTGATTGCTCATAAGCGAATTTAAAATTCATTCAACAAATCGAGCAATATATAAGCAGGAAATCAAAACAATCAATGAAAATCATTCGATATAGTATAAATTATCCTGATTTGTTTCATTTTCATTAATATAATTCATTAGCTTTGCTTCTCTATTGCGATGAATTATCCGGTTACACATATCAACAATATTCCCGTTTTTACCCGTCATACCGGTGTTACCATTATTACGACTGCAACGACCCTTTAGGGGTTATACAATTACATATCATTTCCGGGCTCAGGCTGCTTATAAATCAGCTTCTCGTTGGCAATTTTTCTTCCTTAAAATTTTTTGTTCATGCAGGTTCTAAAGTTTGGTGGCTCTTCTGTAGCCAATGCCGTTCATATCAGCAAGTGTATCCATATCATTCAAAAAGCGATTGAAAAGGATAAAACCATAGTAGTGGTTTCGGCGCTGGGTGGTATTACCGATAGTTTATTGCATTGTGCCGTGGCAGCCTCTGCTGGCGATGAAACTTATATGGATTCGCTGAAAGCGATAGAGCAAAGACATCTTGACGCTGTTCGGGAATTGATTCCGGTTACAAGCCAGAGCAGTATCCTGAGCATGGTGAAAAAGACTTGTAACGAGTTGGAAGATATATTCAAAGGCATATTTCTGCTTCGTGAACTTTCGGCCAGAACAAAAGATCATGTGGTCAGTTTTGGTGAATTATTATCTTCCCGGATCATCTCTGCCGGACTTGCGGCCCTCGATATTCCCAATAACTGGAAGGATTCCAGACACCTGATTATTACTGACTCCCGGTTTGGACACGCAATGGTAGACTTTCCCGCGACACAAAAAAAGATAGACGCTTATTTTCAATCCGGTCCGGTAAATCTTTATATCGTTCCCGGTTTTATTGCATCCGATGCCAGCGGCACAACTACTACTTTAGGCAGGGGAGGGAGTGACTATACGGCCGCTATTTATGGTAGTGTGCTGAACTGCCGTGGAATTGAAATATGGACTGATGTTTCCGGCATGATGACAGCTGATCCACGCCTCGTTAGCAATGCACGGGTGATTCCGGATATCTCTTACCAGGAAGCCATGGAGCTTTCCCATTTCGGCGCCAAAGTGATTTATCCGCCCACACTTCAGCCGGTTATGAATAAAGGTATCCCGGTATGGGTTAAAAACACTTTCGCTCCGGCCGATCCGGGCACTCTGATTGAAAAAGTATCCAGCACAACGGGCAGCATTATTCGCGGCATTTCAAGTATTCACCGGATTGCTTTACTGAGCCTGGAAGGCAGCGGTATGATCGGCATTCCCGGGTTTTCAAAAAGATTATTTGAAGCCCTGTCAAGACAACAAATCAATGTGATCCTGATTACCCAGGCTTCTTCAGAACACTCAATCTGTGTAGGTGTAGACAGTTCGCAGGCATCTCTGTCGAAAGTTTCAATCGACGAAGCATTTGCAACAGAAATCCAGGCGGGAACCGTTCTGCCTTTGATAGTAGAGGAAGAATTGGCGATCATAGCGCTCGTGGGCGATAATATGAAAAGCCATCCCGGAATCAGCGGAAAACTATTCGGTGTGCTGGGCAGGAATGGTATCAATGTCCGGGCCATCGCCCAGGGATCTTCAGAAAGAAATATTTCCGCCGTCATATCAACCAAAGATGTTAAGAAAGCCGTCAACGTTTTACACGAAGATTTTTTTGAAGCTACCTATAAACAATTGAATTTATTTGTCACAGGAACCGGGAATGTGGGCCGGAGGTTGCTTCAGCAGCTGGCACAACAAAAAAGTTTTCTACTTGAACATCTTCGGTTACAGGTGCGCGTTACAGGCCTGGCGAACAGCCGTAAGATGCTGATACAGGAAGAAGGGATCGATTTGAATAACTGGCAGGCAGAACTGGAAAAAGCGGAGCCAATGCATCTCGGGAGTTTCTTAAAGATCATTCACTCAAAAAACCTGCGCAACTCCGTTTTTGTTGACGTCACCGCCAACCGCGAAGTCGCGTTGGGTTACGAACACTTGTTGCAGAAAAGTATTTCCGTGGTTGCCTGTAATAAAATTGCCAGTTCATCACCATATAGTTATTACCGTCGGCTGAAAGACCTGTCAAAAGAATTCAACGCAGCATATTTTTTTGAAACCAATGTGGGAGCTGGACTTCCTGTTATCGGAACATTGAACGATCTGTTGCGGAGCGGGGATAAGATCAGGAAAATCGAAGCCGTTCTCAGTGGCACACTCAATTTTGTTTTCAATCATTACGACGGAAAGACAAAATTTACAGATGTCGTAAAACAGGCACAGAATGAAGGTTATACTGAACCAGATCCACGACTCGATCTGAGCGGAACCGACGTCATGCGGAAAATTATGATCCTTGCGAGAGAAGCGGGTCATGCGATAGAAATGGAAGATATCAGCAACAATTTATTTCTGCCTGCTTCCTGCATGGTCGGGTCTGTGTCGGATTTCTACCTGGCCATGGAGAAAGAAGAACTACATTTCAAAAAATTATATGATGCGGCAGCGGCTGAAGGAAAGAAATTAAAATTTGTTGCGGGCTATGAAAACGGAAAAGCGTCAGTGGGACTTCAGCATGTGGGACCTTCCCATGACTTTTATCATTTGTATGGAAAGGATAATATCGTGCTTTTTTATACCGATCGGTATCCCGAGCAGCCACTTGTAATCAAAGGAGCGGGAGCTGGTGCAGAAGTAACTGCCTCCGGTGTTTTCGCAGATATCATCCGGGCAGCGAACGCTTAACTTGCAGCTATGAAAGAAATTACCGTACACGCGCCGGCCACTGTGGCAAACCTGGTTTGCGGTTTCGACGTACTCGGACTATGCCTGTCAGAGCCCTATGATATTATGCGGTTGCGACTTCTGGATAAACGACAGGTGATCATAAACACCACGGATAATTTCCCGCTTCCGAAGGATCCGGCACTGAATACCGCCGGTGCGCCGTTACTGGAAATGCTGGCCGTTTTAAAACAGGATGTTGGATTCGAGGTCACCATTACTAAACAGATTAAACCCGGAAGCGGAATTGGTTCCAGTGCCGCGAGCGCAGCGGGTGCCGTGGTTGCTGCCAATGAATTGCTGGGGAATAGATTTTCAAATGAAGAACTCGTGCGCTTTGCCATGTTTGGGGAAAAAGTAGCATCCGGTGTTAAACATGCTGACAACATTGCGCCCTGCATTTATGGCGGAGTAACACTTATCCGTTCTATTTTCCCGCTGGACATCATCCCGATTTCCTCGCCTCCCTTATTCGTTTCTGTGCTTCATCCGCAAATCGAAGTAAGAACTTCCGATGCCCGCGAAATTTTAAGGAAGGAAGTGTTGCTAAAAGATGCTATACGACAATGGGGAAATATCGGCGGACTTGTGGCAGGCCTGATGAAAGGAGACTATGAACTGATCGGAAGGTCTCTGGAGGATGTGATCATAGAGCCGGTACGATCGATACTGATACCAGGCTTCGACATTATCAAATCGGAATGTAAGTCTGCCGGTGCCATCGGCGGAGGTATCTCCGGTTCCGGTCCCTCTATTTTTATGCTGAGCAGGGATGAACAGACTGCTCAAAAAGTAGCGGGCGTAATGAAATCTATTTATGACCGCATCGGCGTGAATTATCATATTTATGTTACCACTGTGAATCATCAGGGAGTCGTCGTTAAGCGGAACGGGTAACGCAATGTGAAAATTAAAATGCATGTTATTCTACAATCTCAATAAACCTTCAGAAAAAGTTGATTTCAGAACGGCGACCATCCAGGGACTGGGCTCTGAAAAAGGATTGTTTTTCCCGGAATATATTCCCCTTTTTCCGGAATCCTGGATTTACAATCTGAACAGTGAGTCAGATGAAGAAATTGCCTGGTATGTGATGAACCAATATGTCGGAGATTCCATGCCCGAAAAGACGCTTCGGAAAATTTTAAAGGAAACGATTTCATTTGATATTCCGCTTATAAGGCTTTCTTCCAGGGTTTCAACGCTGGAACTATTTCATGGCCCCACCCTGGCATTTAAAGACGTGGGTGCGCGTTTCATGAGCCGTTGCCTGGGACATTTCATGAAAGGGCAGGACAGGCAGGTGACGGTGCTCGTAGCCACTTCGGGTGATACGGGCGGAGCAGTAGCCAGCGGTTTCGTGGATGTGGAAGGCGTGAACGTGGTGATACTGTATCCTTCGGGAAAAGTGAGCCTCGTGCAGGAACTGCAACTAACTACTTCCGGTAAGAATATCATTGCCTATGAAGTGGATGGTAGTTTCGATGATTGTCAGACCCTGGTCAAGCAGGCTTTTTCAGACACGGATCTGAACAGGAAGATTTTTCTGACATCGGCAAATTCTATAAATGTCGCGCGCTGGCTTCCGCAGCAGATCTACTATTTCCTGGCATGGAAACAATGGGAAGACAAAATCAAACCACCCGTTATTTCTGTCCCCAGCGGAAACTTCGGGAATATCTGTGCAGGGTTGCTGGCCTATCATTCAGGGCTTCCCGTATCCCATTTTATCGCTGCCTGCAATTCCAATGCTGTGATACCGAAATATTTAAAAACGGGTATCTACAAGCCTGAAAAGGCCAAGGCCACCTTATCCAATGCCATGGATGTGGGTGATCCGAGCAATTTCGTAAGGGTGTTGGCCTTGTTCAACTCAGAATTCGAGCCCCTGAAAAAAATGATGAGCAGCGAAAGTATTTCGGATGGTGAAACAGGCAATGCCCTGAGCTCTATTTACAAACTTTATAAATACCAGGCAGATCCGCACGGTGCCGTAGGATGGCTCGCACTGAACAGATGGCTGGAAGAGCATCCGTCCGAATCAGGCATATTTCTGGAGACTGCCCATCCTGTAAAATTTCCCGAAGTGGTAGAGAAATTCACCGGGCACTCCGTGGTTATTCCCGAATCTGTGTCGGAATTATTTGAAAAAACAAAAACCGCCAGCAGGATGTCCGCTGATTATGAAACATTCAGAAAAGAATTACTCGCAAACAGGTAAGCGTTATTTCCTCATTTCAAACAACGATTTTTTCAATTCACGCCGCTGACAGGATTTTTATGGCCCGTTTTAAGTACTTTCATTACATGATATTTTTATACTTTAAACCTTAAAAAAAAAGTCATGAATCGCTTGAAACACCTTATCCTGCTTAGTTTTATTTTACTGGTGGCCAATAGGGGATTTTCCCAGAAAATCAAATTGGAAGAAGGTGATTTGTCGCCGCTGAAATCAGAAAAAACACTTGCTTTTGCCTTTAGTTACGATAGTATGATGATAGGCGCCGGAAAGGATCCCGGTCGTCCCCCCGGACCTCCGCATCCTCCCGGACCCGGACACTCACATAAAGTACTGACAGAGGCGGAATACGTTGAAAAACACACAGAGGATTACAATAAAAAATCACCTGGAAAAGGCGATGAGTGGGCCAAGGCCTGGAAAGACGACAGGGAAGCACTGTATGAACCGGCATTCACAAAAGAGTTTGAAAGATATGGTTCTTTGCAACCTGATCCGAAATCAAAGTATACACTTATCTTCAAAACCACCAATACTGAACCGGGATTTAATGTAGGCTTCATGCGTCATAATGCTGAAATCAGCGGAGTTGCCTGGATAGTTGAGACCGCTAATAAATCTCATGTAATCGCTAAACTCAGCGTAATAAATGCTCCCGGTGGCAACTTTTTTGAAAATGATTACGCTACAGACGAGAGAATTGCCACTGCCTACAGCGAAGCGGGCAGAGGGCTTGGATACTTTATTAAGGGGAAACTGTGACAGGCCGAAAGTTTAAAGAAAGAGTCAACGATCAACGAATTTTGTCTCAAACCTGTGCGATCCTTGCTCGAACCTCCTGTCATCCTTCGCTCGAACAGGTTTTTGCCTATGATGGCGGACGGTTGAGCGGAGGTTCGCCGGAGGATTGAGAATAGAATACTCTTATAACGTTGATTAGGAAACGATTAAGGCGATAAAAGAGTAGTTGTGCAGAAGATTTTATTCATAAAAATATTGACGTTCAATAAGTGACATAAAAAAATAACCGGGTTTTCAATAAATAAAAGAGGCCGTCTTTTTCAAGACAACCTCTTTTTTATTCTTATCAGTTTTAAGCTTTAAGCTTTGGGCTTTAGGCCTCAGATTCGACTTAGTCGAATCTGAGATCAAGTCCAAGTCCGCGCAGTTCATGAACCAATACATTGAATGACTCAGGAATACCGGCTCTTGGAATACTATCGCCCTTCACAATGGCTTCATAAGTCTTTGCACGGCCAATGATATCATCCGACTTGAGCGTAAGCAGTTCCTGCAGGATATTGGAAGCACCATAGGCTTCAAGCGCCCATACTTCCATTTCCCCGAAACGCTGACCTCCGAACTGAGCCTTACCACCCAACGGCTGCTGTGTAATGAGACTATAAGGTCCGATGCTGCGGGCATGCATTTTATCATCCACCATATGGTGCAGTTTGATGATATATATGATTCCTACCGTGGCCTTCTGATCGAATCGGTCACCGGTTTCTCCATCATACAGATAAGTATGACCGAATGTAGGCAGACCAGCCCTGTCGATATGTTCCGCAATTTCTTCTACCGTTGCTCCGTCGAAAATCGGCGTTGCGAATTTCAAACCAAGTTTTTCTCCCGCCCATCCGAGAACGGTTTCATAGATCTGTCCGAGGTTCATACGGGAAGGTACACCCAGCGGGTTCAGTACTATATCAACAGGTGTTCCATCTTCCAGGAATGGCATGTCTTCAGCCCGTACAATTTTGGCGACGATACCCTTGTTACCATGGCGTCCCGCCATTTTATCGCCCACTTTCAATTTACGTTTAACAGCCAGATACACTTTCGCCAGCTTCAATACGCCAGCCGGTAACTCATCACCGATGGATATATTGAACTTTTCTCTCTTGTATCTTCCCAGTTCTTCATTGTACTTGATATTGTAGTTATGCAAAAGAACGTTCACCAGTTCGTCTGACTTCGCATCACCGGTCCATCCCAGGGGATTGACATTCAGGTAATCGATGCCACTCAGATTTTTCTGAGTGAACTTAGCACCCTTTCCGATCTGTACTTCACCGAAATTATTGTTGACTCCTGTAGATGTATGATCTTTCAGCAACACCTGTAATTTGGAGATCAGTACTTCAAGCAGATCTGTTTCATTCTTCTCGTGTACTTTTTCGATCTTATCCAGTACTGCTTTTTCACGAACTTTTGCATTCTTATCTTTCTTCGCGCGCTGGAAAAGTTTCTTGCTGATCACGACGCCTTCTGTTCCACTCGGTGCTTTCAGAGAAGCATCTTTTGCATCGCCTGCTTTGTCACCGAAGATCGCACGAAGAAGTTTTTCCTCAGGAGTCGGATCGCTTTCGCCCTTCGGTGTGATCTTACCAATCAGGATATCTCCTTCCTTGATCTGCGCACCCACCCGTATGATTCCGTTTTCGTCGAGATCCTTGGTGGCTTCTTCAGATACATTTGGAATATCCGGTGTCAGTTCTTCTTCACCGAGTTTGGTGTCGCGCACTTCGAGTTCGTATTCGGAAATATGAACGGAAGTAAATAAATCTTCACGAACCACTTTTTCGCTGATAACGATGGCATCTTCAAAGTTGTAACCCTTCCATGGCATAAAGGCCACCTTCAGATTTCTTCCGAGCGCCATTTCACCATGTTGTACGGCATATCCTTCTGTAAGGAAATCGCCTTCCTTCACACGCTGTCCTTTTTTAACAGCTGGTTTCAGATTGATACAGGTTTCCTGGTTCGTTTTAATGAACTTGGTGAGTTTGTATATTTTCAGATCGTCTTCAAAACTGACGAGCTTTTGTATTTCATTTCTTTCGTAACGAACGTGAATTTCATTGGCGTCAACAAATTCAACCACACCTTCGCCTTCTGAGTGAATCTGGATGCGGGCGTCACGGGCAGCTTTAGCTTCCAGACCGGTACCAACAATCGGTCTTTCGGGAAGAATCAGCGGCACAGCCTGCCTTTGCATGTTTGAACCCATCAATGCACGGTTCGCATCATCATGTTCGAGGAAGGGTATGAGTGAAGCACTCAATCCGACAATCTGGTTTGGAGCAACGTCCATGTATTCTACTTCGTTCCTGTCGAGGATCGGAAAATCACCGGTCTGACGCGAAACGATTTTATCTTCAACGAAATTTCCTTTATCATCCAGAGCAATATTGGCCTGTGCAATTTTTGCGATATCTTCTTCTTCCGCACTCAGGTACGTGAGTTTCTTCATATCGACCTTGCCTTCGTTTACTTTCCGGTAAGGTGTTTCGATGAATCCCATTTCGTTGATCTTCGCGTGAACGCAAAGCGTTGAAATGAGCCCGATATTCGGTCCTTCCGGAGTTTCAATCGTACACAGGCGTCCATAATGTGAATAATGTACATCACGTACTTCAAAGCCGGCTCTTTCACGGCTAAGACCTCCGGGCCCGAGGGCAGAGATACGGCGCTTATGTGTGATTTCACTTAAAGGATTCGTTTGATCCAGGAACTGTGACAACTGTGAGGTTCCAAAGAATGAATTGATCACGGAAGAAAGGGTTCTTGCGTTGATCAGATCCACCGGAGTGAATACTTCATTGTCGCGTACGTTCATACGCTCGCGGATGGTACGTGCCATACGGGCAAGACCCACTCCGAATTGTGCATACAGCTGTTCGCCCACGGTACGTACACGACGATTGCTCAGGTGATCGATGTCATCGATTTCTGCTTTACCATTGGTTAAGCGTACCAGGTACTTGATGATCTCAATCATATCACCCTTCGTCAGTGTTTTCTGAGTCAGAGGCAGATTGAGCTGTAGCTTACGATTAATTTTATAACGGCCCACTTCGCCGAGGTCATACCGTTTGTCGCTGAAGAATAATTTGTCGATGATACCGCGGGCAGTTTCATCATCCGGTGCATCGGCACCACGCAACTGGCGATAGATATGCTGAACTGCTTCCAGTTCACTGTTTGAAGTATCCTTATTCAGGGTGTTGTAAATGATGGCATAATCTCCACCCACATCTTCCTTCTGAATAAAAACGCTTTTTACATCCATCTCAATAACCATATCGATGGCTTCTTCATCGAGCACGGTATCGCGTTCGAGTACGATTTCATTTCTTTCGATGGAAACTACTTCGCCGGTATCTTCATCCACAAAATCTTCCACCCATGTTCTCAGAACGCGGGCAGCCAGTTTTTTGCCAATGTATTTATGTAATGTTTTCTTATCCACTTTCACTTCGTCGGCCATGCCGAATAATGCGAGGATATCTTTATCCGTTTCATAACCGATGGAACGGAGAAGGGTAGTTACCGGGAATTTCTTCTTGCGGTCGATATACGCAAACATCACATTATTGATATCGGTAGCGAATTCCATCCATGCACCTTTGAAAGGGATCACACGAGCAGAATATATCTTGGTTCCGTTCGGGTGAATGGACTGCCCGAAGAATACTCCTGGTGAACGATGGAGCTGGGAAACAACCACGCGTTCAGCACCGTTGATCACAAAGGTACCACGGGGTGTCATATAAGGAATATTCCCAAGGAATACATCCTGTACAATGATTTGAAAATCCACATGCTCCTCATCGTTACAGCTGAGTCGCAATTTTGCTTTTAACGGTACGGCATATGTCAGTCCGCGTTCCATACATTCTTCAATCGTATAACGGGGCGGATCAATGAAGTAATCAAGGAACTCCAGCATGAAAATATTCCTCGTATCGGTGATCGGGAAATTTTCCTTGAATACCTTAAACAAGCCTTCGATATTTCGCTTGTCAGGAGTGGTTTCCAGTTGGAAAAATTCCTTAAAAGACTGGATCTGTACTTCGAGAAGATCGGGTGTTTCAGCAAGGTGTTTAATCTTACCGAAATTGATCCTTGGTGTGAGCTTTGTGGAAGACATATGGTATATATCCTGTTTTAAATGTTCAAACTACAGTTCGCGGGAAAACAAAAAAATGCCTCGTGAATTCAATGAATTCCCAACGCATTGATTAATAGCATGTTATATTGTGCTGAATATTTATAGCTTAATTGATAATACAAACGGACGGCAAAGTTAAGGATTTTGTCTCAATTTTTGACATTCCGGAAATATTTGATTGACGGTTGACGGTTGGTGGTTGGCGGACTGATTTTAAAAGACTTCGTCTGTATCTCTTATTCGCATTTCTCATTATCCGCCAACCGTCAACCGTCAACCAAAAGAAAATGGAGAATGACTGAAACCAATCACTCTCCATTTCTGTAAGAATATGCGGGAAATTACTGAATTTCAACATCAGCACCTGCTTCTTTCAGCTTAGCAACCAGACCTTCTGCATCTGCTTTGCTAATACCTTCTTTAACAGGTTTTGGAGCGCCGTCAACCAGATCCTTCGCTTCTTTCAAGCCGAGGCCTGTCAGATCTTTTACGATCTTAACGACATTCAGTTTGTTTGCACCGGGCGCTTTCAAAATAACCGTAAACGCGGTTTTTTCTTCAGCTGCGGGAGCTGCACCACCGGCAGCAGGACCAGCAACAGCAGCAGCTGCAGCAGCAGGTTCTATACCGTATTCTTCTTTCAGGATTTTTGCGAGTTCATTTACTTCTTTTACAGTCAGTGATACTAACTGTTCTGCGAAAACTTTTAAATCTGCCATTTTGTTTGATTTTTTCCCCCTTCATGTTCGGCGTACCTACTCCGGAGGATGGTTATTAAAAAAAGCTCAACGCTTAACGCCCAACGCTTAACGCCAGACTATTTCACGTATTTATTATTTTATTTAAAGAACTTATTCATTTTCACATTCACTCGCGTTAAGCGTTACGCGTTCTGCGTTACGCGTTGATGGCTCTTGCTTCCAAAGCCTGTACCAATCCGGCCAGTTTTGCACCCGCATTTAATCCGCTGATCACGTTCTTCGCAGGTGACTGCAACAAACTGATGATTTCGCCGATCAGGTCGTGTTTGCTCTTCAGGGTCGTAAGTGTTTTCAGCTGGTTATCACCTTCAAATACATCACCATCTATAAAAGCAGCTTTCAGTACCGGTTTTTCGAGATTTGAATCTTTCCTGAAACTCGTAATGATAAGAGCGGGCTCTTTTGCATTTTCAGAAAACATCAGAGCAGTAACACCATTCAATGAGTTGAAAACGCCTGCATAGCGGGAAGAATCCAGATTTTCCAGGGCTTTCTTGATAAGTGTATTCTTCGCAACTTTCATTTCCACCTTTTTATTAAAGCAGATTCTGCGCAATTTTCCCACTTGTTCCACAGAAAGAGATTCTGTATTGGTCACATAGAAATTATTGTATTGAGAGAACTTGCCTTTCAGCACTTCAATAACTTCATTTTTTTGATCTTTAGTCATAACCTTTTTTTTAAAATATATTATTGAGCTGCAAAAGCGCGCGTATCAATTGAAATAGACGGACTCATTGTAGAGGCCATAAATACACTCTTTACATAAGTACCTTTCGAAGTGGCTGGTTTTGCGCGGATCACTGCGTTGATCAATTCCTGGCTGTTCTGAGTGATTTTTTCAGGTGAAAAACTAACTCTTCCAATGGAAGCATGAATAATTCCGGCTTTATCTACTTTAAAGGCGATTTTACCGCCTTTTACTTCATTCACGGCAGCAGCTACATCATTTGTAACCGTACCTGTTTTAGGATTAGGCATCAGATTGCGCGGTCCTAATACTTTACCCAGTTTACCGATTTTAGGCATCACTGAAGGGGTAGCAATTACAACATCCACATCAACCCATCCGCCTTCGATCTTCGTGATATATTCGTCCAGTCCGACATAGTCGGCCCCGGCAGCGATTGCGGCTGCTTCCTTATCGGGCGTGCATAATACAAGAACGCGTTTTGTTTTACCGGTTCCATGAGGAAGGCTAACAGTTCCGCGAACGGACTGGTCAGCTTTTTTGGGATCCACACCCAGACGGATATGCAAGTCAACCGAAGCGTCAAATTTGGTCAGGTTCACTTCCTTCACCAGTGAAGATGCATCTTTCAGCGTATAAGTCTTGTTCTTGTCAACCTTAGCGGCAACAGATTTTCTTTTTTTAGAGATCGCCATATCAAATTTTTTTTAAGAGTTCAGAATCAATTGTCCCATGGAGCTTTGCCTTCCACATTAACGCCCATACTGCGTGCCGTACCAGCCACCATTCGCATGGCACTTTCAACGGTAAAGCAGTTCAGGTCAGGCATTTTATCCTTTGCAATAGCTTCAACCTGGGTCCAGTTGACCTTACCTACTTTGCTACGATTTGGCTCTTTGGATCCGCTCTGTAATTTGGCCGCTTCCAGGATCTGGACTGCAGCGGGCGGTGTTTTGATGATAAAATCGAAGGATTTATCGGAGTACACGGTGATTAAAACAGGGAGTACCTTTCCTATTTTATCCTGGGTTCTGGCATTGAATTGCTTACAGAACTCCATAATATTAATACCCTTTGATCCTAATGCAGGGCCGATAGGGGGGGCCGGATTGGCCTGACCACCTTTTACCTGCAACTTGACATAACCGGAAATTTGCTTTGCCATGTTTACTTTTTTTGGTGTTAACGTCCCGCTTATAGCGGGACTCCCAAACCATTTCAAAATAAGAACTCTGTATTGGGGACGCGAAATTAGGGATTATTCCGGAATATCACAAAAGGAATTTGTATGTTTCTTACCCAAAATGGTAACACTCCCTGGCAGCATAAGCCAACTCCTGACAGGCCGGACAGTCATGCCGAAGAAAGTCCTCTTATAACATTTTTCAAATTACTTCTGTGGACACTTCGGTTTGTTTGAAACTGGGAGGTCATCGACCTACCTGTTGATGACCCGGCAAGTTTAAGATAACGCAATTCACTGAGTAATGAAGAGATCAATGATGCGTTCAGCGTTCAGCTTTGGGCGTTATGTGTAAAATAAGTGTGCTCATTTTTTTCTATATGAATATTTCTGTTTAACTTTTTGCCACAAACATCCATTGCTCTCAAATCATTAAAAAACTTTCTTCAAATTATGGCAAAGTCAAAGAAAAAAGCGGCAAAGAAAAAGGCCTCGCCTAAAAAGAAATCTGCGCCTAAAAAGTCCGCTAAAAAGGCAGCAAAAAAAGCACCCGCAAAAAAGAAAGCTGCGAAGAAAAAAGCGGCTCCTAAAAAGAAGGCGGCTCCTAAAAAGAGAGCGGCTCCGAAGAAAAAAGCAGCTCCCCAAAAGAAGGCAGCAAAAAAAGCGGCACCAAAAAAAGCAGCACCGAGGAAAAAAGCAGTTAAGAAAGCCAGCCCTGCACCAACCCCGGTTGCTTCCACTCCTGAAATGCCATCAAGCAGTCCGGAAAGTTCCAATGGATCCGGAAGTACAGAATCAAGTGGCAGTTCGTTTTAAAAATTGGTTTTGCAGTTTGAGGATAGCGATAAACAATAGATCAAAAAAAAGACGCGAATATTCGCGTCTTTTTTTATTTATTCGGTGAAAAAAATCAGGCGATTTTCTCTACCTGCATATAATTTAATTCCACTGGTGTGGACCTGCCAAAGATCTTAACAGTAACTTTTAATTTCTTCTTTTCATCGTTCACTTCTTCAATGATCCCGTTGAAATCATTAAATGGTCCTTCAATGATTTTAATGGTTTCTCCAATGATGAAAGGTTCACTCATACTCATTCCACCGGCTTCCGCCATTTCATCCATTTTGCCGAGCATTTTGTTTACTTCTGCTTTCCGGAGTGCAATCGGATTCTCTTTACCCAGAAAGTGAATGACACTTGGAGTGTTTTTTACAGCGTCGCGTAAATCGTCACCCAATTTTCCTTCTACCACTTCAACCATTACATAGCCTGGATAATAGTTCCGCTCGCGCATCACTTTTTTCCCGTTCTGCACTTTGTATACTTTCTCTATGGGCAGGAAGATCTGTTTAACCACTTCACTCCAGCCACCTCTTGAAATTTCCTTGTCGAGATACTCCTTTACTTTTCTTTCCTTGCCACTCACTACACGCAGCACATACCACTTGGTTTCTTTTGCCGGAGCCTGCGGGGTCTGTTCGCCCGGGTCTGTAGTAGCGGCCTGATTAATTGTTTCCATTAGGATAATAATGAATAAATGAATTTTAAAACACCGCTGGAAAGTACATCCATAACCCCCACCAGCAGGGTGATCAGAATAGTGGCTACAAGTACAATCACTGTGGATTGCTGAAGTTCTGACCAGGTTGGCCAGGTTACTTTTTCCATCAGTTCCTTGTAGGATTCTTTAAAATAATTAGTGACTTTGTTCATAGTAATTTTCAAATTAACTCGGCACGGGAACAAGGATTCGAACCCTGATCAAAGGTTTTGGAGACCTCTATTCTAACCGTTGAACTATTCCCGTAGAAAGCTAAAAGCTATCCCGCTTTACCGAGACAGCTTTTAGTTCTTGCAAATATAATTAAAATCTGAATTTATTCCATCTCACGGCTTAGGTGTGATGGAAATCAGGTTATTTCAGTATTTCAGTTACCTGTCCAGCTCCAACTGTACGTCCACCTTCGCGGATCGCAAATTTCAGACCTTTCTCCATGGCGATCGGCTGAATCAGTTTAACGGTTAAAGCACTGTTGTCACCTGGCATAACCATTTCCGTTCCTGCCGGTAATTCTACTTCTCCGGTTACATCCGTAGTACGGAAATAAAACTGCGGGCGATATTTATTGAAGAAAGGAGTATGACGTCCGCCTTCCTCCTTGCTCAATACATACACTTCACATTTGAATTCGGTATGAGGAGTGATGGATCCTGGTTTGCACAGTACCATTCCACGACGGATCTGGTTCTTTTCAATACCACGCAGCAATAAGCCGGCATTGTCACCAGCTTCACCTGCATCCAGGAGTTTGCGGAACATTTCAACACCCGTTACTGTAGAGGCTAGCGGAGCTTCCATTAATCCTACGATTTCAATAGCTTCACCCACTTTGATGCGGCCTCTTTCGATACGTCCGGTCGCAACGGTTCCACGGCCTGTAATTGAAAATACATCTTCCACTGACATCAGGAAAGGTTGATCAACAGGGCGAGGTGGTAATGGAATGTAGCTGTCTACAGCTTCCATCAGCTCATCGATAGCTTTAATCCATTTTGCTTCACCGGCAAGAGCTCCTGTGGCGGAACCCTGGATGATAGGTGTATTATCACCATCGAAACCGTAGAATGTAAGCAATTCGCGAATTTCCATTTCGACCAATTCCAGTAATTCCGGATCGTCGACCAGGTCAACTTTATTCATAAAAACTACCATGCGCGGAACGCCTACCTGGCGGGCGAGCAGGATATGTTCTTTTGTTTGCGGCATCGGACCATCGGTTGCAGCCACCACAAGAATAGCACCGTCCATCTGTGCTGCACCTGTAATCATATTTTTTACATAGTCAGCATGACCCGGGCAATCCACGTGCGCATAATGACGGTTTGCCGTCTGGTATTCAACATGCGCCGTATTGATGGTAATACCACGCTCTTTTTCTTCGGGGGCTGCGTCGATTTCATCATACTTCTTTGCTGTTGCCAATCCTCTTGAAGACAAAATGGTTGTAATGGCAGCAGTCAAAGTGGTTTTACCGTGGTCAATATGACCAATGGTTCCAACATTAACGTGGGGCTTATCCCTTTTGAAGGTCTCTTTTGACATTGGTATCTAGTTTTTAATTGTGTGTTTTAAATAAATGATCTATTTTCCTAAACCTGCTTTGTTATTTTCCATTCAACCTCTCTGTTCTGATGAGCCGTTGAAGAGAATTGAACTCTTGACCTCTTCCTTACCAAGGAAGTGCTCTACCACTGAGCTACAACGGCATAGTCGCCCTGGCCGCCGTAGCTCTGCGTAAGCGGGCCGCCTATGCCAGAAACTACATTTGCTGTGAGTCGGGTTTTCCGTAAAAACGGGATTCGGCGACTGTGAGCATCCTTAGAGTGACCTTCGCCAACCCCGCTTATAGCGGGACGGTCACTAAGAGCGGAAGACGAGGTTCGAACCCGCGACCTACAGCTTGGAAGGCTGTCGCTCTACCAACTGAGCTACTTCCGCAAATACAAGTATGAAAGTATGGAAGTATGGAAGACTGGAAGTGATCTCACTTTCCACTCTCCACAAAACAATAATTTCAACTCAAAGAACTATTTTACTGAACTACTACTTCCATACTTCCAGTCTTCCACACTTTCAGACTTGCAAAGTGAAGCGCTAAAGCGCTTCACTTTGCAGTGTGGGCAAGGATGGATTCGAACCACCGAACTCCGGAGAGAACAGATTTACAGTCTGTTGTCGTTGGCCACTTGACTACTTGCCCGATGGTAATCACTGCCTGCCAGCCAGCCAGGTTTTTATCCCGGATGCCTCGCGTGGAGCCAGAGAAGGGAGTCGAACCCGCGACCTGCTGATTACAAATCAGCTGCTCTACCAACTGAGCTACTCTGGCCTGATTCAATTTACCATACTACCCCATATACAAAGAACTAAAACAGACGTAATTATCCACCTGTTTTTTTGGGAAGGCAAAGGTAAGCGAATTTGTTAAATGGAAAAATTTTGGAGTGTTTTTTATCCTGAAAGGTTCATACGTCCCTTCCGATTGAATACATATTCATAAAAAAAACCCCCTGAAGGGGGTTTGGCTTAGGCAGCTTGTTTATCTTTTTTTCTTTTGATCAGATTGATGAGAGATCCCATGGCTTTATCGAAGGACTCTTCGAACGATTTTGAGGAGCATTTTACAAAATAATCCTGGCGCGGAACATGCACTTTTATTTCTGCAATCTTGTCTTTGATGGTGTGGACAACGTTGTCCAGTTTGAGATAGACTTCAACCTTTACAATTCTGTCGTGGAACGTATCCAGTCTGGATAATTTTTTATTTACATAATCTACTAATTTGTTATCGGCCTCGAAGTGGACTGTCTGAATGTTTACGTTCATAGCTTCGCTTTTTTAACAATGAAACAATAAATAGAAGAGCTTTTTTGAAGGCGTTGGATGCACTCGCCTTGTATTGAAATTAACTCCTTGGTTGAATTTTTCCAAATTTTTTGACTTATATATTCCCTGTATTTTCACCCGTTGGTCACCCCCTGGGATGGGATTTTTTATGTACTTCCCGGAGCTTGTCAATGGTATTATGCGTATACAACTGGGTTGCAGCCAGGCTGCTATGTCCAAGTAATTCCTTTACCGAATTGAGGTCAGCTCCATGGTTCATCAAATGGGTGGCAAAACTATGACGAAGAACATGAGGGCTTTTTTTGTTTATTGTCGTTACCCTGGAAAGCCATTTGCGAACGGATAAATAGGCATATTTAACATAAAGAGCCTTTCCCTGATCGTTTACCAGAAGAGTTTCGGCAGATTCCGAATAATTCCATCCCGGTAATGACTGTTTTGCTTTCTGGTAGAGGCAGATTTCATCCAGAAGGGAAGAACTGATTGGAATTATTCTCTCCTTATTTCCTTTCCCCGTTACCCGGATAGTTGATCCGGAGACATCTACCTGGCTGTTTTTAAGTGTTACCAGTTCCGTCAACCGGACCCCGGTATTGTAAAATATCCTGATCAGCAGTCGTTCGGTCCGACCCTGCCACGTGTCCGGAAAATCAATTTGTTCAGTGAGTAGCCGCATGTCTTTTTCCTCTACATATACCGGAAGTCTTTTTCCCGACTTAGGGCTTATTATGCCAGTCATAGGTGATTTTTTAAGCGAACCGGTTCGCAACTGGTACTTGAAGAATGATTTTAAAGAGGATATCTTCCGGTTGATTGATTTTGAAGTGATTTTCTGTTCTTTTAAACTGGCCAGCCAGGAACGGACAAATGAAGTGCTCACAGAAGGGAGCGGGGTTTCGCCAAAACTGGAGTCCAGATAACTGAAAAATTGCCCCAGATCGTCACTGTATGCCCTGACTGTATGGGCCGAATACCTTTTTTCGAATTTTAAGTAGTCAATAAAGGGCTGGCTGACTGAATTCAATGCCGGATGATTGGTTATCCTAAAAGTAAAAAATTTAATGCTAGGAAATAAAAAAGCCTTTCAGTTTTAACTGAAAGGCCCATCCATATCATTGATCTGAAACGCTTTGTCAGTCAAATTTGCCGGTGGCCAGCTGCTGCTTGTACACGGCTTTTAATACTTCGCCCCTTCTTTTAATTGATGGTTTGGTGAATGACTGGCGGCTGCGCAGTTGAATCAATACCTTGGCTTTTTCGAATTTCTTCTTGTACTTCTTTAAAGCCTTGTCAATATTTTCGCAATCTTTTGAATCGATAATCAACATAATTCGTACTCCTTTTAAAATGAATTTCGGTGTGCAAAGATAAGGAGTTTTTTAAAATAAAGTAATAAAAAGGGTGGAAATCCCGATTTTTACAACATGTTCACGGGTATCATTGAAGCAACAGGCGTTGTCTCTACCATTTCCGGTAGCGGAACCAATAAAACATTCCAGATCATCTCCTACCTGGCCCCCGAATTAAGGGTGGATCAGAGTCTTTCTCACGATGGGGTATGCCTGACTGTCGAATCGGTTACAGAACATACTTACCAGGTAACGGCTATTGCGGAAACGCTTTCCAGGTCCATTTTATCCGATTGGAGACCCGGAAGCCGGGTCAATCTGGAAAGATGCCTTCAGTTTAACGGACGGCTGGACGGTCACCTGGTTCAGGGTCATGTCGACAGCCCGGCAAAATGTGTACTCCGTGAGAACCTGGAAGGAAGCTGGGTATTTCGTTTTGAATTCCCTGAATCCTTCCGGAATCTTATTATAGAAAAAGGGTCCGTTGCTGTAAATGGCATTAGCCTGACATGTTTTAATGTTACGGATAATGCTTTTTCAGTCGCCATCATTCCTTATACATATGATAATACCAACATACGCGACCTCTACCCGCAATCCATGGTGAATATAGAATTTGACCTGATTGGTAAGTACGTGGAGCGCATGGTGAATCATGAAAATCCAATGATCAAACAAGCATGACTAAACGACCGTCTGTTGCCATCATTATTTTAAACTGGAATACAGCTCACTTTTTAAAACAATTTCTTCCCTCTGTTATTCATGCAAGATATCCCGATAAAGAAATTTATGTAATCGATAATAATTCCACCGACGAATCGGTTGCTATGTTGAAAAGAGATTTTCCTGAAATACATATTGTAACAATGCAGGAGAATAAAGGATATGCCTCCAGTTACAATCATGGGTTATCCACGATATCCGCGGACTACTATATTCTTTTAAATTCCGACATCGAAGTCACTGACAATTTCATATCACCGGTCGTCGAACTGATGGAAAAAGATCATGCAATCGTAATCTGCCAGCCGAAATTATTATCCCTGGCAGAAAAGCAGACTTTTGAATATGCCGGGGCTGCCGGGGGCTGGATTGACCGGATGGGCTACCCGTTTGCGCGCGGGAGAGTATTATTAACCGTAGAAAAAGATTCGGGACAGTATGATACTTCGGGGGAGATTTTCTGGGCAACCGGCGCCTGTATGTTCTTAAAAAAAACGGTGTATCAAAGGATTGGCGGCTTTTACGATTACTACTGGATGCACCAGGAAGATATAGATTTATGCTGGCGTGCTCAAAAATCTGGATTTAAGATATATACCTGTCCGGAGTCAGTGGTATACCATATCGGGGGTGGGAGTCTTTCCTGGGAGAATCATTTGAAAACATTTCTGACTTACCGTAATAATTATATTCTTTTATCCAGGAATCTGGAGATTTATCATTCCATCCCACTCCTGATTCTAAGGATTGCCGCAGATTTTACAGGTTCTGTCTATTTCTTATTTAAGAAGAAATCCGGTATCAGCAAGGCCATGATCAAAGCCATACTGGCTTACCTGTACTGGCTTTTTTTTTATCAGAAAAAAAGGAATCTTCAGCCCCGGGGTTTTAATAATATGTCAGGTGTTTATAAAGGGTCCATACTTTTTCCGTATTTTTTCAGGAACCGGAGAAAATTCTCAGAAATCGTTTTTGTCAAAGAGACTGCATGATAAAGCAACTTTATAAAAAGGTAAATCAATTCAGGAAAAAAGCATATCTGAATGATGAATTATATAACACCAAAAGAAAATACGCTTTTATAGGATTTGGTTTGCATAGCCTGGCAAATCTTTACCCGATACTCACGCACTATGGTGTCAGGCTGAAGTATATATGTACGAGGGAATCCCCGGTAGAAGCTCATGTCCGTAATCGTTTTCCGGATACTTCATTTATTCATGATCTGAAAGTGATATTGAATGATCCTGAGGTTGAAGGAGTATTTGTTTCCGCAAATCCGGAAGTGCATGCTGAGATATTAAAAAGTCTTCTGATCGCCGGAAAAAAAATATTTGTTGAGAAACCACCCTGCTCAAATGGGGCGGAATTGCAAAAAATAATAGATACAAAACCGGATGCTGTTGTAAAAGTAGGCCTGCAACGCAGGTATTGGCCCGGAAATAAAAAGTTATCGAAAATCAGAGATAAAGCGCGTTCGTACATTTACAAATTTTATTTTGGACCTTATCCCCAGGGCAATGTGTTCAATGAATTGTTTATTCATGCGATCGATTATTGCATTTTTCTATTTGGTGAATTTTCAATCGTTTCTTCTTCGCATCAGAAATATAACGATGGAATTACCACACAAATGCACGTGATTCATGCTAATGGTATTTCGGGTCTGATTGAGTTATCAACCCACTACTCATGGACCGATCCGGTGGATTCCCTTTGCATTCATAGTGTGGAGGAATTATTGGAAGTGAATTATCCGGCCAAAATCGAAGGGCGTCTGAAACCTGGTCGGGTGATGCATCTGCCTACAGAAAGGATTATGGACAGACCGCTGATTTCCAGGAAATATTTTTCAGTAAATAATCTGGTTATACCTGCTTTTAATTTAAATACCCTTGTGCTGCAGGGATTTTATGGTGAGATCCGGTCATTTATCATGCTGGTAGAAAACGGTCGCAGGTTGGAAAATGATCTGCCCGGTATGCAATCGCTGTACAGAATATTAGATGAATTAAAGGGAAGTGCTTATCCGACAGCCTGATCATATTCGTTCTCATCGGCATCCCATTTATAATAACCGAGTAATTTGGAAGTGGCTTTCCTGCCGAAGAATTTTTCGAAATTCTTGTAAAGTGCGATATCGTATTTTCTGTGGTAACTTATCCAGCACTGGTTACAATTTTTTGAATAATGTGTTTGCGTTTGGACGGATGCTTCTGAATTAAATATATCATCCAGGGATTTCTCATGCACATTCCCCAATTTGAGATTCAGGTTCTGGCAAATGGGTACTGAACCGTCGGGCAATACAATCAGGCTGTCCAAAATGCTATTACAGGTTAGTCGCAGATTCCCTGCGAGCCAGTTGGGATAAAGGCTTATGTAGTCGTAGTTTTCAGGAAATTCCCTGATTTGGGAAGGTATCTGGTAATGATCATTCCTTATTTTCTTTACATCAATCGCTATTTCAGGCTGCTCAACCCGGGATAGTTTTTCTTCCTTTAGTTGTTTCACTTTACTGAAATTCAAAAACTCTTTATTTTTTGATTCGCCAAAAAACACTTTCCGGGCGTTTTCGATGGTGTCAAAAAATGGAATATTATTATAAATACCAACACGCAAGAAAACATTGTATTGCTTACATATTTCCGCAACATGCTCCAGGTCGTCAAAATCATTATAAGGGGATAACGTGAACATCACAAAGATGGGTACTGAATCTTTCAGAGTGGAAATCACTCTCAATACGTCGTTGTATCCGTTTTTTCCCCGCATATACAAATAGGTCTCTTCATTTCCGTCAAGAGAAATATAGAGCCGGTGAGGCTTATGGTTTTGAACCGCGGAAATCAACCGGTCGGGTTTCAGACAGTTTGAAAAAATATCAAAATTGGAATGATGTTTTGAGAACCAGGTAAGAATTTCCTCTGCTTCGGGATGAAGAAGAAATTCTCCACCTTCCAATCCGATGATTGTTGAAGAACGGACACAATGGCTTTCCATTATTTTCTGAATAGATTCCAGCGAGAGGAATACCGGGGGTCTTTTTGCCCAAATGAGACAATGTTTACATCCGGAATCACAAAGATCAGTTGTATATAACATCAGGGATGACAGATGTTTCCTATGTGGGAAAGCTTTATTATGTAGAAAATTATATCCCCTGCGGGCATATTCGGATTTTTCGAACATTCTTTGTCATTTACGATCTGTACTGTCCCGGAATAACCCAATCAATGCTTCCTTATTCCAGTAATACATCAAATTTCGGTCTTTCCGGATGTTTGCAGACGAATTGTTTTTTGTATTCGTCAATTGGACGTTCTGGCCCCCATGCTGAACAATCATGCATTCGGGATAAATGATCAGTGTCGAGTCTGTCATCTGCACCGGTATGGTTTGTCCTGTTTTCAGATAGTCTGTTCTTTTAAGGTAATTCATTATTTTAACCTTCGAAGTATCTATCCTGTTTATCTCCAGGGCTCTGATCAGACCGTTTCTAAAAACAAATGCCCCCTCCAGTTCATCCGGCACGTTTATCAGGATAATATTCTTCATTCCTCTGTTGCGAACCGTTTCCAGAATCGATTCTGCAGCCCTCGATGCTTTCACCCAGCGCATATTATTTATTTCAAGAAAACAGAGGAAATAAACGGACATGCATGAAAACCATAGCAAACGAACGCCGGCATTTCTGAAAATCTGCAAAATGACAGCAATCAACAGCATACAGATAAAGCAGGATGGGAAATAGAGGAGTCTGTCACTTTCACTTGTTCTTGTACTTACTCCGAATGCGATGGGTATCAGGAGGCTGATGAATGCGAATGTCATCAATGCAAGCCATTTTGTTTTAATGACTCTGTTGAGATTTTTGTTCTTAAGTATTAGTCCTGTTATGATCATAGTAAAAAAACAAATGACGATCGTCAGGGCAATTAATAATCTTTGGTGTTCTGATCCCGGAAGAAATAACCGCCCAAATATTTTACCTGCATTCAGGCATTTTTGTATTAAATGATTATCAGACAGCCGGCTCCCATATTCGCCCGTAATTTCTCCGGATAATGAAAACCGGATAAACAGATAAAAGAAGATTACCAGTAACCAGAAACCTGACTGTATAAACAGGTTTTTCACAGATCGCCCTTTTAGCCATTCAATGATAAGAATAATGGCAGGAAGGAATATGATGGATTCATAGCACAATAATCCCAACAGGAAAAATAAAGCGGACATTGCAATGGCCATTTTTCCCGTTCTTTCGCTGATTATGATTAAACTCATCAGAGCGAAAAGACAGGCCATGGAAGATAACCTGCCTGAAAGCCATGCAATACTTTCATTGTGAAATGGATATATCAGAAATAAAAGCCCGCTCCAGAATGCGAAAAGCCATTGATCTTTTTTGGAAAACAGGACATAACTGGCCGCGAAGCGAAAAACCAGCAAAGCATTTATAATATGGACTAAGATATTAAACAGATAATAGCTCCATGCAGACAGACCCGAAATAAGGTAATTAAAGTAAAAACTGATATCAATCATCGGCCGCAGGAATTCCTTGTAAAGGATTCTTTTCTGAATATAAATTCTGTATAAGGAATCGTAATCATCAGAAAGAAAAGCATTACCCAGTAAAGGGGCATAAATGACAAAGCCGACAACGGCAAACAGTAGTGCTATAATAATTTTGTTACGGGAAGATTGAATTTCCTGCATCTGTAAAAATAGTAATTAAAAAAGCTGCCATTACATGACAGCTTCCTGGTCTTTTTTTATACGTTCATCATTTCATCAGGAACATTTTACCGTAACCCTTGTTGAAATACTGGTCAGTATTGTCGCTTTGCGATTTGTATTTATCCAGTGTCTTCCCGTTCAGGTTGGTAACTACATGGTACAGGTAAACGCCAATGGCCAACCGCTGATTATACATATCCGTGCCATCCCATTTGAACTCGGTAATATTACGGCCAACATGTAACGGACCCAGTTCTTCTTTGGTGATTTCCCTGACCACTTTACCCGTGATGGTTAAAATCTGGATCTTAATATTTTGGGGCACGTCAGAACCTGTAATAGTAAAAACAAAAGCAGTGGATGTCGTAAAGGGATTGGGATAATTCAGCATGTTTGATATCATTGCCTTCGTAATGATCTTGAAGGTTACCTGATATTGTATGGTGCCGGAAGCGTTTCCGCTCTTATCCGAACCGGTCACTATTAATGTATATTCATCTCCCTGAGGATTTATCTGGTTAAGGAAGACGGGATTGAATTCAACACTCGCGGTGTTATCAGCGCTACTGGTAGCCGGAGTAAAGCGCAGGGTATCATTGTTGAAATAATAGGGATGCAGAGATCCGTCGGGATACCGGAGTTGTACCTTCAATACAGACGTATCATTCAATAGTAAAAATTTGGATTCATCCTTCAGTTTAATCAGGATATGGGGCTTGGCTGACACAATATCTTCATTCAGAATATGAACATTATCAAATGTCACGTCCAGCAAAGGGTTCGTTTGGTCCACTTTTACGTAAAAATTCTTGAATAGGAAATTGTTGAAATGAAATTGTTCCGGCTGGTCGTTCAATGGGTTCACGTCAACATTAATAGTATTCAGACCAGGATAGTTTTTGGTATCGATATTATACACGATTTTGATTGTATCTCCCGTGACCAATGGTTTAAATTTCGAAAACGGAATTACATGTGTAACATTATTTTTATCAATGATCTTAAAGGATATTTTCAGGCTGTCAAATTTCTGCAGACTAATATTTTTGAAAGCTACTCCAAAAGAAATTATCTCCCCAAGTTCCACGGAATCCTTGCCTGTTAAAAATATGTTTGGAGCGATGGCACCTTCCGGAACCGGTACGTAATTTAATCTCCAATAGGATAACTGGAATGGTGTTGCATGAGCGGAGTCAGTACTTATTAATCTCAGTTTAATAAAGGGATACTGTAGAACATTTACGGAGGATATATCGAAATCCTGGGTTCCTGCATTGAGACTATATAGAACATTCTGATTTGCTGAGGTGTCGACACCGATTACCTGCACACCTATGCTATCCGTGGAAGGCGTTTCCAGACTGAACCCGCGCCAATGCACCTGTTTCCACTGTTTTGCGGGACCAAAGACCGGAGATTCCATATTGGCAGACAAATTGGACACCGGAACATCCGTGGTTAATATAATTTTATCGTACAGGCCCTGTGAATATTTGAATTGGGGAATATACACATTGTTTTCCCCTTTTTTATATACCAATACCCAGCATCGCGGCTGATTAATGGAATCTATCTGTGTAAAACCTGCTGAGAGCAAATAATGATATAATGATTTGTTCGATCCATAAAGACTTGTATCTGCCTCCCAGGTTTTTGAAAATGACTGATTATAATTGTAATCAAAACTTCTCACAACCACGTATGCCCCGATGGGAACGGAATCCATGAAATCCATCATCAGTTTACGGCTAGCGGGTGTTGTATAGGAAAATTCAAAATTGTAATTCCGGCTTGGTTTGCAATTTGCACTGGCACTTCCAAAACGGTATAGATTATTTCCCAGCGCATCAACATTTTTCCATGGCAGGAAGGTGTTCTCATCAAATACATTAAATATTAATGATTGTCCCAGGCAGGCACTGGATGCAACTGTATTTCCATTCACAGATACGGCAAAATCCGCGTCGAGAGATCCGCTGGTACCATAGATACTCTGGGTGATATAAAAATTATTTGTATGAGTACCGAAATGCCATTTGCGGTCTGTCAAAAGATTCATGCCGTTACCGGTGGAATTTAGTTGTTGGTAGTAATGCGATTGATTAAATCCGACAGTACTCTTCACTGAATCAATATAAATAAAAGTAAACTCGTTCCAATGGTATTGTCCATTTTGCGCAGGTACGATGGAAGTTCTCCAGTAATAAGCAGTACTGTCCATATATTTTATGCCCGGGTCAAATTCGAACACACCACCCACTGAACTGATATTCTTACTGACTTTAACAGAAGAATTAAACGCTTCTGTCGTGTCAATTTCCATCACATATTGAGTTAACGGAGCGAACGGATTTGCAGTAGACGCAAAGAGATGTTGAAATGGTGTATTGATGATGGCAAAATCATATGGATAAATAGGCGTTAGTTCGTCTTCATAAATAAAAACAGAAGAAGTAACAGTATTGTTCGCCAACGTTGTTTCGGCGACATCATTGTCAGAATTTATCGTAATGGTAATAAAGTTCTGTCCCTTGTCGGTGGTAGCTGTAATAGGTACCTGTATCCGAATTGAATCTGCGAAACGGATGCCGGGAATTCTCTTTTTTAAAATAACTGCGGTAGAGCCATTCGGATACTTTCTGGTTACCAGTACCGTGATCGAATCGCTAACTGCCTTTCCCAGGTTGTAAAAAGCGGCAGCCACTTGAAAATAACTGTCTGATACGGAAATAAAGGATGGATTTATTTGGACAGTGGAAGCTTCAACGTCGTAGTCAGGTAATTTTTCGTCACTGAGCGTTAATGCTGGGTCACCATGGATGCCCATCTGTTCGGTCTGACATCTGGCAAGGAAATCCGTGGGTAACAGATCAGTCACTTTTTTGCCGGCATCTATTTCGATGGTTCCGATGCTTTTACCATAATCTTCATGTGCAATCAAACTGTACATGTCAGAAAGCAGCAGATTCAAATAATTTACAACACCAAAATGCGAGCTCGCAACAAATGCTACCGAGCCTTTATTTTTTATTAGGACATAATTTTCGGATAAGGTTTTTCCGGTTGAAAGCCGGCCCACATCATATGTGTAATAGTTACCGGCATAACAACCATTCACATACATGACCGGATATTTACTTTGATTTGTATAGATGCTTGGATCATCCAGATTAAACCCAAGAGTCGAAGCCGATGAGTGACCAAAGTATGTCAGCACACCGATACCATTACTGAATAACTGCGGGAAGAGATTTCCCGATACCTGATTATTCTGATCAACGGTCGAACTGCAAAAGCGGAATACATTTGCACCAAAGAGAGTGTCTGAAATAATCTGCTGATAAAACGCCATATAATTACAAAGCACTGCTTCCAGGAATGGATCCGTGGCGCCTGTAACATGTATAATATTTTTCCGCCACGCTCTTCCTGCAATATTATTCGCGGCAGTTTGCTGTACCTGTTCATAATCTTTGATCTTGTTCAGATAATCTTCTACTTCCGTTCCTTTTACAACACCCAATCGCCCTATCGGTACCAGGTTGATCAAACCAGATCCATTGGCAGATGTAAGTAAAACATCAGATGCCGGAAAACCAAATGTAGGGACGAGGTTGAGTAATTCGGTATTCGGATCCGACTGATTTGTGCGATAATCTATATAATCGACACCGCGTCCGATCAGCAGAACGTTTTGCGGTTTCTGGTTAAATGTATTCTTGGCATAATTGACGAAATTCCTGATTGCCAGTGGATGTTTCTGGATGCCGAATGCAAACTGGTCCGTTAGCTCATTGATATCATAAATCTGCGCGTTATATGACCCGCCTGCCGCAGAAGACCGGTAACCCATATAATCAGCCACCGGGTTGTTCGAATGACTGCCGGTATATAAAATCGGGTTGCTGATGATCAGGTAGTTTCCCTGGTTCGATGGGTCAGCATATGAAATAAAATTTCTTTTTAGCAAGTTATTAATGGAGTGAATATTGGAAGGATCCAGGCTAACTAAAACCAGATTTCTTACAGAACCTGTTCCGGGCAGAGCGAATGTCAGAACACCGGCAGATGAAATAGCCACAAATCTTTGCCCGGTATTTCTATCATATAAAACGGGTGTGGCAGCTCCCTGATTGAAATTGGTGATTTTTAAAAAATAACCACTGGCATTGGGAGCAAGCTGAAACTGGAAATTGGATTGTCCTCCAAAATTATATTGTCTCGGATACGTCAGTTCATAGAATGAAACAACCAGGCGGTCTGCATATGTCAGCGCCTGAGAATTATTGATGAACACGAAGGGAGTGGTTGACGTATTTAATGTGGCAACCGGGATGCTTACATTACTTACAATATCATTAAAACTATTTAGCGAAGTGTCTTTGACAAGTATATTATTCACTTTCACCTGGATGTTTCGCAGGGTATCAGAACAGCCCGCTGCGCCGAATTTGAGATTCGCATCGGGTCCTCCATTATAAAGAAAAAGATTATTTTGATTATCTGTTAACGGCGCGCCCTGGGATGAAAAGTCGGAACTCCAGAATTCGCCGATATCGTAGGACGAAGAATAAATGTATTGTTCAAGAACTGCTGCGTATCCGGGATTTATCTGGGTTCTGAAATAAGTTCCCGTTGTATACATAAAGTAGGGACTAACCGGAAGAAGATTCGAAGTCGTGTCGTTTGCCAGGTTATTATAATGAAATGGGCTGCCGGAAGGATTCAGCGTCAGGAAATAAACAGCGGTGTCGGATTGAAGGCTCCATTTATCTGTATGTTGATACGCCGGATTTCTATAAAGTGGTTTGTCGGCTTTGCCGTCATTCATCTGACCCCAGAATTCAATATAATCGGTGGGTGAAAGTGGTCCGCTGCTTACAGATGTAAATATTGGCACTTCGACTCCATTGCGAAAAAGTTGAAAATCTTTGGCATCTGCTGCCGACAGACCGGCACTGGCGAGAACCGCAGCCGGAATCCGGTAGAGCCCGTCGGCAGTGACTTTAAATTTATAATAGGTTTTACTGTAATCAATCCACTCATTATTGTACGGCTGCGCAATCGCACTTCCGGCAATCAGGATTAAACACAGTGTAAAAATTTTTCTCATAGTCAGTTTGTTTGTCAGGGCCGGATCTATTTTTTATTTGCTTTCTTCTTCGTATCTACCAAATCCACTTTTAATGAAAATACATGGGTGTACAGGGGATTGGATTGATTGGCCAGGTTTGTGAACGCATAATCAATTTGCACATCGCCGATTTTAAATCCGGCTCCGATGGATGGCTGATAGATCCAGATTTTTTTCTTGTTTGTCGTGTCCCTGTCATCGAGGGTCTGCTGAAAATTGTTTATACCACCCCGTACGAAAAAAACATTATTGTACGAAAATTCCAATCCTACTTTGGGATCAATACTGATCGGATTGGAACTAATCACCGTATTTCGTTTTCCGTCGAACGTTATGTCGAAGTCAGCTTCTGCAAGCAGGCTCATTTTCTTATTTATTGGAAAATTATAACTGAAGCCCGGAATCAGTTGCGGTGCCGTTAACTCGATGGAATTGGAGGGAATATCGTTCGAAGTGGCATAAAACACTTCCCTCCATTCCTGATTTATATTATACGACCAGGCGTTGAAAGTGGTTGTTACGTCTTTGGCTACAATACCAAGTTTCCATCGATCGCCAATGACTTGTACAGCGGCATCAAAACCAAATCCCCAGGATGTAGTGAAATCTCCGGCCAGGCGATGGATGATTTTCGCATTCACACCAAAATTCATTTTGGTATTTTTTATCCAGTCCACCTGTTGGGCCAGTGTAATCAGGAAGGCATAGTCTGCCGAGGAAAATGTAGTAATATTACTGAAATCAATAGAGCCGTCAGGCTGTACAAGAAAAACGGTGTTTGGAATATCATCCACCGCAAAGCGAAGCAGTGTAAGGCCGAGGGTTCGTTTATTATCCTTCAGAGGAAGCGTCAGGCTGGCATAATCGTATTTTCCAATACCTGCAAAATATTCAGCGTGCATCAGATTCAATTGCGGGCTGGTTGTGACATTTGCTAAAGCGGCCGGATTCCAGTAACCCGCTGTGCCATCTGTAACAGAAGCGACCTGAGCGTTACCCATGGACATACCACGCGCGCCTGCACCAATATTCAAAAATTCATTGGAATATTTGGCAAATTGACCCATAGACCGGTTGCAAAATAAGATAAGCAACAGCAGGAATAGGGGGCAATTGGTTCTGAATCTCCGGGTCACTGAAGTCAATACCATAAACTTATTCTAACGCCTTTTTATTCAGAATATTGCGACGTTTTCAGGATGCGAATATCCCTTACTTTTGCCAAAATTCCGCAGAACAAATTATGTCACTTATTCCAGAGCTGAAATGGCGGGGCATGATACAGGATATAATGCCCGGTACGGAGGAACAGCTTGCCAGGGAAATGACTTCCGGCTATATAGGTTTTGACCCTACGGCCGATAGTTTGCATATTGGGAGCCTGGTGCCCATTTTATTGTTGGTGCATTTGCAAAAAGCAGGGCATAAACCAGTTGCGTTAGTAGGTGGAGCAACCGGTATGGTGGGTGACCCCAGCGGCAAAAGTGAAGAAAGAAACCTTCTTGATGAAACTACTTTGAATCATAATCTACAGGGAATTCGGAAACAATTGGAAAAATATCTTGATTTTGATCAAGCGAAACCAAACGCCGCGGAAATGGTCAATAATTTTGACTGGTTCCGGGATATGAATTTCCTCCATTTTATCCGCGACGTCGGCAAGCACATTACCGTGAATTACATGATGGCTAAGGACAGTGTGAAGAAACGGCTGGAAGGTACAACAGGCATGAGTTTTACCGAATTTTCATATCAGTTGGTGCAGGGATATGATTTTTATTGGTTATACAGAAACCGGAATTGCAAATTGCAAATGGGTGGAAGTGACCAATGGGGTAACATAACAACGGGAACCGAACTTATTAGACGCAAATCTGGTGGTGAGGCATTTGCATTTACTTGTCCGTTGCTTACCAAATCCGATGGGGGAAAATTCGGAAAGACGGAAAGGGGCAATATATGGCTGGATCCTTTAAAGACATCTCCTTATCAATTTTATCAGTTCTGGGTGAATGCAACGGATGCAGATGCCGAGAAATGGATAAAGATTTTTACGTTTTTAAAAAAAGAAGATATTCAATCTTTGCTCAAAGACCACCAGAAAAACCCTTCAGACAGATTGCTGCAAAGAGCATTGGCCAGGGAAATAACCGTTTTCATTCATGGCGCCCAGGAATACCAACTGGCGTTGGTTACGACGGAAAAATTATTCAATCAGACAGGTCTGGTTGAAGACATGACTGAACAGGATCTGCATGCATTGGAGGGTATTGTGAAGTGTACATTTTCGATCAAAGAATTGACACAGGGTGTGGATGCGGTACGCTTTTTGTCCGAAACAGGCATTCTCACGAGCAAAGGGGAAGCGAGAAAGATGATTCAAAATGGAGGCATCAGTATAAACCGCATCAAAGTTGAAAATATTCAGTTTAATGTTAATTCAGAGCTGCTTTTGCATGAAAAATATATCCTTGTTCAGAAAGGGAAAAAGAATTTTTACCTGGTTGAAGTGAAATAATCAAATGGAATTCCGGTTTAGTTCGGCGCATTTTTTAAAAAACCTTATTTTTGCGCCCTGTTTGCGAATTGCCCGATAGTATAAAGGTAGTACGACAGATTTTGATTCTGTTTGTCGAGGTTCGAATCCTCGTCGGGCAACAGAGTTTTTTAACTGAACCACCAAGTTTAACGCATTTAAAAAGCAAGGCCCCTGGAAAGGGGCCTTTTACTTGCCTACGTTATTGATTGACCCTCTGTTATTTTTTAATCAGGTATCCGAAAAGACCATCCTGTTCACTATCTGGTCCTGCAGTAAAATACAATCTGGCCGGATCAATATTTGCGCTTGCAGGTGGGAAAGAGAGTGACCATAATCCGTCGATTACGAGTGTGCGTTTGTGCGTTTGCAATTGCCCAAGAAATCTTCCGCTCAGACTAAACACATTGATATGCCCATCGCCGAAATTTCCTATCAGTATCACAGACTCATTCAGGTGACGATTATCATCACTGGCGGTATTACCGTCTGCATTGGAATTTTTTGTTCCATGAACCCCATTTTCGGTTCCGCTGTTAATTACATCCTGATCCTGCAAAAAACTGGACGGGGCCATGGTGACTCCCCAGGGTATATTTAATGTGCCCTGAGAAGCGAATCGTCTTCCAAACGTCCCATCTGTACTGAATACGCTGACATATCCAAGCCCGGCTCCAGCCACTCCATGTCCGGCACCCGGATCTGTCGTTTTCAATTTCGCATACATGACAAATAATGAGTCACCGACCGCCTGAATATTATAGGGAGAATATTCATCCGGCAGGGTAGGATCTTTGAAAGGCATATCTACACGAGCGAATGTTGTATCCCATACATTAATTTTCTTGGCTCCGAAATTTGCCGCGTAAATAAAATTTCTTCCACCATTGGAACCAATGGCCAGACCGGTAAAACTGGCTCCGGGCGGATGTAAGATAAATTGGGCGTTATTCCCGGAAGCCGGGTTCCATCCAGACAGTACGCCTTCGAATCCGCTAAAGAGGAAACTGGACGGCCCGTTCCGCAGGTTAAATCCTTTTCCTGAACTCAGAACAATACCACAGGGAAATCCGCCATTCGAATCTGCAGGTGAAACCGAAGCAGGAATGTTGACTGCTCTCTGCCTGACTCCTTCTGAATTGTAAATTTCGCTGACATGGCCACCCACCGAATTTACCCATGCAAATCCATTGGGAGTCCATGCGATTCCAAATGCATTCAGCAACGTATTATCAATATGACTGGCATTATATTCATTGTTGTTAGCAACCAAATTGACCTGCTCAAAATCGCGGAGGTCTTTTTGATCAATGTTTGATTTCTGGCACCCGAATGATAACGCCAACATAGTTATCACGAGCAGATAATTTCTTCGCGATCTCAATGGCAGTTCTGCTAGTTTCTTGTAGTACATAGTGATCTTTTTTTTTGATTAAGATGATTGTGCAGGCATAAACATACATTCCACTTTTGCAGCATAACTCTCTTAACTTCCGAAAGTGCTTTATGAATTTCCGAACGAGAAAATGTAGTCCCCCTTCAGGGGTCATTTATGAAGTAAATAATTCCAGGTTTAAAATGGCTTTCCAGAGCCAGGCTGGAATCGATATTTCGCTGGTATATATTTTCAAAAAGACAATGGACAACGGCAGACAAGAGGTGCGGTGCCCTCATTTCTGGTTTTCCCAAAACGGGAAAAACTCTAATTACGTTGCGATATTGGCCCGTATTTTCACCTTATTTTCTCCATGAATAATACGCGGGAACCCTTGCAAATACAGTGTTTTCCGAGTATCTTGTAATTGATTTTAACCTGAACCCTGATACCCATGAAACTATATCTGAACAAAGGATCTTTGATCCTTACAATGACCATTTGCTTTGCTGTTGCATGTAGGAAATCGGTCGACCAACCCATTCTTAGTAATAATAACAATAATACTTCCACAATCGGAAGTATTCCACACGCCGGCGATACCACTTTGTCGACTCCGGTAGTACCGGCAATTCCATATCCGGAAGCTCCTGCATCGGGATGTAATTTTGCGCCGGACTATGGAGATTCTATTGTGTATTCGCAGCCCGCGTCCGGGGACTACTTTGTTTATCCGCAGAATAACCAGGGTATTGCCGGAACTTATCTTGCCTGGCCCGATGGTTTGAGTTTAAATTCTAAAACAGGAGCCATTGATCTGTCTAAGTCTGAAACAGGTCAGCGATATGACATGGCATTTGTAAGAAATGGTACGACCGACACCTGTATGTCCCAATTAATCGTTGCCGGTGCAGCCTATATGGATAGTGTTTACGTTTTGTCCCAGTCTGATACCACTTCAAAACCATATTTTAATGCCAATCCCTACGGAGTGGCCCCCTGTCAGGGAAACCAGGGACAGGGTTGTCAGTTTGACTATAATAACTCTGCGCACAACCAGGGAATTGAAATAGATCAGAAAACCGGCTTTATTGATTTAAAGAAAACAATGCAGAACAGCCTTTTCGGGTTGATTCCCCTCAATGGTATGACCGTGTATACGACGATTTATTATAAATTGAATGATAACAGTAATTTTGCGCCACAGAAAATCCAACTGAAATTGGTTTATTACAATCGTAAATCGGATGTACCGGCAGGAACACTCCTCACGATGACAGATCAGCTGTTTAATACACTAAATGACCTTCTCATCAGTAAAGGACCTTCTGCAAGACCCCCGCTGATTGTAATTGTGCGTGGTAACTAAACCGTATTTGGTTATTGCAATATTGCGCTTTCCCTGACGTTAAAACAGTGCCATAAAAAACCTGTTTATGTCCGGGAAAGTTTTTTTTGTTCTTCTCTCTTTCCCGTTGATCTTTTCTTTTAAGCGGTATTCTCCCGGCAACCCTTCATTGGAACTAATTCTCTCAGCCTATAAACGGGTTGATTATATATTCAACAAACCCAATACTACATCGAAGGACGACAGCGCCTGTATGGCTGGATTCAGGAAGATCATTTCTGATTTAAACAGAATAAAGGGTGAAGGGATGGCCGACAGCCTTCTTTACCAGTCCAGTTATAAATTAGGTGTGTTGTATGAAATTTATAAGGATTACTCCAAAGCCACAGCTTCTTATCTGCAAGCCATAAAGTATTCTTCGACTCCCGATCAGAAATTCACAAATTATATTTTAGCCGGAGCTGGATATTATAATCAGAACAACTTTGATTCGGCAACGTATTTTCTTTTACGGGCGGCACAAAGTCCGGATAACCTGGGTGACAGAGAAGACAGGATGCGTTTATTTAATACACTGGGCGTTTTATACTATGACAACGGAAACTATCTGCAGAGTAAAAATTATTTTAGCCAGGCTTTATTGCTAATCGACTCAAAGGGGCTCACGGATAAATACAGTTTGGAACTGAATATTGCTGCCTGTTATTTCAAACTGGGAATGTACGAACAGGCGCTCTTGATTTATAAGAAAATCCTTAAATATCATATACTCAGTACACCATTGTATATGAACATGGGCAGAACATACAGAGCACTGGGACAGTATGACGCCGCATTGTCTTTTTTTAAAAAGATAGACGTCTCACAAGCTCCCAATGTGCTGAATGAGATGGCAAGAACAGCCCTTGAAGAAGGAAATGCAGACGCTGCTTCGGCCTGGCTTGATACATATCGCAACAAAAAAAAATCATTACATACAAATGCACTGGACGACGGGGAAAATGAAATTTATTTAAGTGACCTGGATATCTATCATGATCAACCGGATTCAGCACTCCGGCATTTGCAAAATGCACTGGTTATTTTTTGGGGAAATGATTCAAATAAAGATATTCATAAGAATCCGGTCACCTTTATGGGCTCCTTTGCATACTACCGTTTGTTTGAAGTGCTGAATAAAAAAGCATCAGCCTGGGAAAAGGTATACAGGAAAACCTTAAGGCCGGAAGATCTTAAAGCAGCCTATGATACCTATCAGTCTACCCTTTCTCTGCTGGCATATATAGAAAAAAGCTATGAAATGGACGATGCCAAAATTCTTCTGAAACAAAATAGCGGGAGCGTTTATGCCCATGCGATGGATGTATGTCTTCATTTAGACAAACTCTATCCTCATGCAGGATATCTTGACGCCGCTTTCCTAGTATCAGAAAAAAATAAGGCTTCAGTGATGAGTTCACAAATCAGAGAAAGAAATTTTCTTTCATCTGCCGGATCAGAAAGCAATTATGAGAAGGAAGAGAGAAATATAAAGTTCAATATTGCGCGGTTAAATTCGAAGACAGACGAGCACTTGGACGGCAGTGCGTTACGAAAGATAAAAGATGAGAAATCGGTTTATGAAACGCAACTTGTAAACCTGCACAGGAAGATGGACGCGAATGATCGGTTTTATCAGTTGAAGTATTCGGACGATTTTCCATCTATTCGTTTGATGCAGCAAGCCATGGGTCCGGATCAGGCACTCATCAGCTTCTTTAACACATCTGACAAAATTGAAATATTTGTATTAACAAAATCCGCTCTGGAACATATCAGGCTCGGCAGCGGGCAAACGATCCGGCTGAATATTCAAAAATGGATTCAAATCCTGCAAACGGCAGAAAATGGAAGACATGAGAATACATCGGAATTAAGACGGATTCTTTATGACCAGTTGATGAAACCGGTTATTGAACTGGCCGGAAAGAAAGGAGAGTGGATCATTGTGCCTGATGGCCTTTTTTTCCAGCTTCCGATTGAATCTCTCCCGGGTGATGAAGAAGGTAAAATGATCATTGAAAAACATGCCATAGGTTATGAATTTTCCTCCCGTTATATCATCGGGTCTGAAATCCCGGCTATGAATCATCAGCAAAATAATGAGGTGCTTTCTTTTGCTCCATTTTCACAAAGGGGTTACCAGCTGATAAACGCAGGAATGACGGGGTTGGAAAAGCTCCCTTTTTCGAAAGAAGAAATCAACGGGCTGCCCGGTATACATCTCGATGACCGGTCGGCAACAAAGGATGCCTTTATGAAAAACATAGAACGCTTTCCCATCATTCACCTGGCTACGCATGCGATGACGGATCTGGATAATCCGTCTGCGTCTTTTATAGCATTTTATCCTGCTGCAGGGGTTCGATCTGAAGACTTTTTATTTCTGGATGAAATATACTCTCTGAATATGGATAGTTGCCGGATGATTGTGATCAGTGCTTGTGAAACAGGCAGGGGAGAGCTGGTACATAATGAGGGAGTAATGAGTTTCGCCCGCGCTTTTCTTTATGCAGGGTGTCCGAGTACGATTAACACATTATGGAAGGCAGATGATCATTCGACAGCGGAGATCATCAAATTGTTTTATAAATACCTGGGGGAGGGAGATAATAAATCACTTGCATTGCAGCGGGCGAAACTGGAATTTATACGTAATAATCCTCTTTTCCGAAATCCGGCTTATTGGTCGCACATTGTTCTTACGGGGGACACTCACGCCCTATACGAAAAAAGACAGCCCTGGATTTGGGCTGTCTTTGCAATCAGTTGCGGTACGATATTATTTTTTTCGGTTAGAAAAAGAAAAAAAGTCGACGCTTTTCATAGTTAGTATTGGATGCTCAAAATTTCGTTGTCTAACCACTTTCGGTGTTTCAGGATACGTCGACTTGTCAAAGCATTTCATAGGATTGATGGGAATTCTTAGGATTGGAAGGATTTTTCAAGGAATGGATGGAATCTCTTAGGATTGGAAGGATTTTTCAAGGATTTGATCAAATGGTTTTCAACGGATTCAAACGAGCGGATTTTGTTTTATTTTGTCTTTCTCAGGAATTGGACGGCTGGTTTTCTTAGAATCGGAACGTTTGGTTTTTCAGTGAATTTATTTTCTTTACATCTTTCATATTTAGTAACCATCACTGGTTTAAATGTAACCTGCCTTTTATTTATTTTTTAACTCTATGATTTTCAGGTCTATAGATGAGAATTTGGAGACGATGGGGTAGTAAGTATGATTTGGATTCGACTGAATTTTATGGATCATCTGAATAGCTTTATTTCCTTCGTGATTCATGAGGTACGCAAGCGATAAATAGTATTCAGATTCTTCCAGATATGTGGTATCTACTGATTTGGAATTCAACAAATTTTCAAAAAGGGTTATGGCATTTTGGAAACGATATAACTGCATTTCAGCCATCGCCGCCAGGAAGGATTGCTGATTCGATTTATTTGCTTCTGCATTGTAAATGGCAATCACTTCATTCCATTTATTATTCTGGTAGGCATCCTCTTGAGCTGTATGGATTTCGTTCCCGCGGCTATTGCTCAATTCATAACCGGAAAATTGCTTGTTATAGAACGACTGGTTGCTGACCGAAGAATATTTATATACAGATGCTACGCAAAAGAAGAGAACTATTATAGCAGCGACACGCAGGCTGATCTTATACATATTACGAAGAATAGCCGGGGCTGCCGTTTCAACCTTTTGCTCTTTTTCTTGCGACTGACGTATCGAAGCGACTTTTTGGCTGATTGCATCCAGTCGAACCGTGTCTATTGCAAGGTTCAGGTATTGCAACTCCCTGTTAAGATCAATATCTTTTTGAAGGGCACTTTCCATCCGGGCAGATTCCTCCTGATTCAATTGCTTATCAAGGTATTCTATCAGCATTTCGTTATCAGACTGCATAATTATTTATTTATCAGTTCATTTATTTGTCTGGCAGCGAGCGTATTTAATTTCATTTTGTCTGTCAGCTGCTGCAGGCATTTATATTTTTTATTTCTTACCACTTGCTCATTTTCATAATGCAAATGCAAAACAATTTCTTTCATGGATAAATTCTCATAATAAAACAATTCGAGAATTTTTCTGCAGGAATCACCCAGGTCCTGTAAGAGCTGATTTAATTGCTTTTTTAGTTCCCGGTCCTGAATAATCTCCTGGACACCCGAATCTTCCTGATCACGATCTGCTTCAAAAAGTCTTTCCCGGTTGCCGGCTCTTTGCCTTCTTCTGATTTCATTGTACCAGAGATTTTTGGATATCGATATCAAAAATGTCCGGATACCTGAATCCTGCCTGAATTTTGACTTTTGGACAGAATCTATAAAAGAAACCACGGTTTCCTGGAAGATATCATCTGCATCCTGATCCGTGCCTCCTTTCCCCTTAATAAAAGATCTGGTGATTTCAGCGTGATCCCTGTAAAGTTGTAATATCGCAGGCTCGAGCATTTCTTTTTCCCGAATCGCTTTTACAAGTTCAGAATCTGAAAATCCGATTTTCTTATTCATAGATTAGTAACTGTGGGCAATGGATCTGTAACCTGAAAATAGGAATTTATTTATATTATAACGTATTGATAGTCAAATATATAATGATAGATGGAATAAAATCGTTTTTGAACAGTCACATTCTTCCAATATTCACCCGGGTTTCGACTGTCTAAGTTATCTTTGCAGCCGAAAATAAAGGAAAAATAGTCTTTATTCTAAACTGCCTGATAGTATAACGGTAGTACGACAGACTCTGACTCTGTTTGTCTTGGTTCGAATCCAGGTCAGGCAACAAAGCCCCCTCTTTCAGTTTAACCGGGAGAGGGGTTTGTTTTAAGTACCAGCGAGGCTGTTTTTTGCGAAGGAAAACGGAAGGTGATCTACTAAATCGTTAAAGTGAGCCGCTGTGCTCTTCAACATCGGAAGATGAATATATTTACTGACCATTCGACTCAGATGCGCGATACCGTATCGGATATGCGGATATTAAACAGGGTATTTTACCATTACATTAAACCCCGGAGCATGCGACTTCTTTTTCTATTGTACGCCATAATTTTTAGCTGGACTTTGGCTGCCTGCAATCAGGGTTTGTCTCAAACTGGTAATTTCCCCCTCACTTTTAATCAAATACCGGTCTCGGATCCAGACTTGAACAGACCAGGTGCCGGTGCCGAACAATGGAACGACCAGAATATAGTAAACATTCCCAACGCTGCAGTGAACAGCCCCAGGCTGGATGCTTATTACCGTTTTTCATATACTGATATAGCCGCGTTTTCAGGTGCTCCCGGATCATATGATTTTTCATTGTTTGATCAGAAGATACATGATGCGATTAGTAATAAACAAAAATTTTCTTTAGGAATCATGCAAATATGCGGCGCCTGCAACCAGGTCACCGTCGTTGATGGCGCTAAATTATTCTATCCATTGTATTTGCACAATCAGATGCAGGCTGAAAATGTAAAAGATTGGATAGTGGATGGCATATGGATTCCAAATTATAATAGCCCTAACTGGCTGGCGGCCTGGAAGGCGTTGAACGCCGCCCTCTACAATCACATTATAAACGGTTCTTTTAATGGAATTCAATACAGGAATATCATACAATATATAGATGTAAGGGGTTATGGAAATTATGGAGAATGGACAAATAACGAATTCCCGACTGCTCCCGAAGCAATGGCAACGGTTGAAACACTAGATAGTATAATCAGCTACACGGTTCATCAATATCCCGATTTTCAATGTGTCGCTATGGTTGCATCTTTCGATGGGAATCAATTGCGTAATACGATGATTCCGCCCGCTGTTGGATTTTATGCGCTGACGACTTCGAATAAAGCCGGTCTGCTGGGATGGAGACGCGATAACTGGGGATGGACAGATAGCTATCTGTCGCGGTGGATCGATAAGAATCCCACCGTTTTTAAGGGTTTTCGGTTTGATTCGGCTATCAATAACCGGTATAAATATGCACCTGTTGTAGGCGAACCCGCTGATCTTGGTTTCGCTTTGTATGGAGGGAAGGCTTTTGGAGATATGCCGAGACAAATGAAATACTATCACGTGAGTAGTTTCGGTAACGGTAATCTCGATAAATCCCTGAATAATCCGGATGCACTGGATAATATCCGGACGTCTTCGAAATTCGCCGGTTACCGCTTAGTATTAACTGCAGGGAATATGACCACAAATCTGAATCCGGGTGCCCGATTTAATATTACAATAGGTTGGCAAAATACAGGTGTTACCCCGTTGTATGAAAACTGGAAAGTTTTTTATGAGCTTAGAAATGCGGCCGGTGTGGTTATTTGGTCCGATGCCTCAGTCTTTGATCCGGCATCAATCTTACCACATGACAAATTGAATTCTGCAACTGATCATTTCCTCCTGCCATCATCAGTAACTAAAGGGAACTACAGTTTGTATTTAATAGTCAGGGATCCGCAGGGATACCGGCAGCCTCTTCCTTTGGCAATTTCAGGAAGAAATGCAGATGGGAGCTATCTGATAAGGAGTAATATCTTAATCGGTAATTCAGATAACGCCGGGAAGAAGTAAATGAAACTAAGTAAAACTGCCTGGTTATTTGTGTGCTTTATCAGAAACGAACTTATAAAATGTGCATACCGCATTGATTTACAAATGAATAATTTTCGTCAATCCTGGTAATCCGATAAAGATTTCGTATAAATACTAACTCTAAAGGAAAGTGGTTTTACGTTGTAGATCTGGGCCTCATAAGGTACTTTTAAAGTGTATTTAATCCAATCCTATCAAAATTTTTACTTATGGAAACTGTCATCGATTTGCTCAAAGCCATACAGCTAAATATGCTGGAAGTCTTGATTGCCAGTGTTTTCATCTTTTCAATAGGCTATATGATTGCCATGAAAAAGGTCCGGAAACTAACTCATGAAATTTATGGTCTTCAGAAAGATGTCTTGGATCTGAATGAAGAATTGCTTTATGGGATAAGTGGAGATCTCAGTGAGACACCCGTGATCGGGTTAAAGTCCGATAGCATGAAACAAACCAAATTAGCTAAATAAATTTCGCTTATTGCAAATTTTACACTTCCTTCTTCTTTATTAAGTCAATACAAACAGCCAGACTGGACCGCCATTCCGGAATGTAAAGGCCATAATCTTTTTTGATTTTAGTCTTGTCTAACAATGAGTAAGCAGGTCTTTTAGCCGGTGTTGGGAAACCCGAGCTGGCTATAGGAAGAACAAGGCAATCACTGCCCGTTCTTTTTTTTATTTCTTCAGCGAAAGAAAACCAATTGGTCTCCCCTTCATTACTATAGTGATAGATACCTGGAATGAAATGGTTGGTTTCTAACATTTGCATAATGGCTGCTGCCAGGTCTCCGGCATAAGTCGGGGAACCGGTTTGATCATCCACCACGTTTATCGTATTCCGTTCCCTCATCAGGCGAATCATGGTTTTCACAAAATTATTTCCGTGCGATGAATATACCCAGGAAGTTCGGACTACCTGGGTGAGCGGATTGTTCAGAAGAACCAGCCTTTCTCCCTCCAACTTGGATGCACCATAAATATTAATGGGATTTGTTTCTGCCTCTTCAGTCAGTGGAGTCGCTGATTTTCCATCAAAAACATAATCTGTAGAAATATAAATGAGCTTCGTTGCAGTATCTGATAGAACGGACGCAATCAAACCGGAGGCTGAACCATTTAGCAGGAAAGCCTTCTCCCTTTCCGATTCGGCTTTATCAACCGCAGTATAAGCGGCACAATGTATAAAAATATCTACCGGATTCCCCTTCAGCCAGGCTATCATTTTGTCTGATTGGTCCAGCGGAAACGATTCTCTTGATAAAAATGTAAAATGAAAGCGTGGGTGATTTCCTGCAATCCGGAAGAATTCCGTTCCCAATTGTCCGTTGCTACCGGTAACCGCTACCCGAAAAATGGTGTTATCCCGCATGTTATTGATAAATAAAATCCGCAATGGAAGGATTGAATTCAGGCAACTGTGCATCTTTTGTTGAAATAAGTGCCTTCTCAGGAGGAATTTTCCAATCGATATTTAACAAAGGATCATTATAGCGTATTCCGGATTCACTTTGTTTGTTGTAGAACTGGTCGCATTTATAAGCCAATTCCGCTGTTTCACTCAATACTGAAAACCCATGTGCGAAGCCTCGGGGAATAAAAAGTTGCTTTTTATTATCCGCCGAAAGTTCTATGCTAAATGATTTGCCAAATGTCGGCGACCCGGCTCGCAAATCGACTACTACATCCAGTATTTTGCCAAGGACTACACGAACAAGTTTTGACTGGGCATACGGTTCCCGCTGATAATGTAATCCACGAATCACTCCATAGGAAGAAAAGGATTGGTTATCCTGTACGAATACATTCAAAATGTTATTGTCGTTGAATAACCGTTGATTATAGGATTCAAAAAAGAACCCGCGTTCATCTGGAAAAATCTTTGGTTCAAAAACAATGACACCGGGCAGGAAAGTTGTTGTGAAAAGCATTATTTGTGGTATTGTTTTTCGTAATAATTCTGGTATTCGCCTGAGGTCACCTGCTTGACCCATTGTTCATTTTCCAGGTACCAGTCGATTGTTTTTTCAAGACCTTCTTCAAACTGCAATGAAGGTTTCCAACCCAATTCCTCATTTAGCTTCCGGGCATCGATGGCATATCGCATGTCATGACCCGGCCGGTCTTTTACAAAACTGATCAGTTGCTCCGATTCACCTGGTGCCCGGTTCAGTTTTTTATCCATAATCCTGCAAATAAGGTAAACGATATCCAGGTTTTTCCATTCATTTAATCCGCCGATATTATATTTTTCTCCCACTCTTCCATTATGGAAAATGGTATCAATCGCCAGCGCATGATCATCTACATATAACCAGTCGCGTATATTTTCACCCTTACCATATACAGGCAGCGGACGTTTATTCTTTATATTGTTGATCATTAACGGAATAAGCTTTTCGGGAAAATGATGGGATCCGTAATTATTGGAACAATTTGAAATAATTACGGGCAAGCCATAAGTATGATAATATGCCATTACAAAATGATCAGAGGCTGCCTTCGAAGCAGAATATGGAGATCTCGGATCATAAGGCGTTGTTTCAGTAAACAGGCCCTCCTTACCCAGGGATCCATATACTTCGTCAGTCGATACGTGATAAAAAAGTTTTTTATCTTCTTTTCCGCTCCATTGTTTTCTGCAAACATTCAGCAGGGTGCAAGTTCCCATAACATTCGTTTTTACAAATGCCAGCGGGTCAGCAATGGAACGATCAACATGGCTTTCGGCTGCAAGGTGTATGACAGCATTAAATGAATACTTTTCGAATAAAGTATTCATATCCTCCTGTTCGTTAATATCTCCTTTTTCAAAAATATAGTTCGGAAATGACTCCACATCCCTCAAATTTTCCAGATTGCCGGCATAAGTCAGTGCATCGAGGTTAATCACCTGGTATTCAGGATATTTTGTTACGAACAAACGAACGACATGGGATCCGATAAAACCAGCTCCGCCTGTAATGAGAATGATTCTTTTATATGAATTCATATTTGAGCATTTGAGGGTTTGGAATGGGATGCGCTGAATTGGACTAGTTTTCAGATTATCAACGCTATCATTTCCAAACAGTTTATATACTTTTAAACTCCTTCGGTTGTTTAAACCATTCTTCCGGGGATAATGATTTAAAGTAATCGTAAGTTATTTTAAGACCTTCTTTTCTGCCCACAACCGGTTCCCAGTTTAATATTTTTTTTGCTTTTGAAATATCCGGCTTACGTTGTTTCGGATCGTCGGCAGGCAGGGGCTTATAAATTATTTTACGACGGGTTCCGGTAACGGCAATCACTTCTTCTGCAAATTCTTTCAATGTAATTTCGGAAGGGTTTCCGATATTGACCGGCAGGGAATAATCGCTCATAAGCAAACGATAGATACCCTCGATCAGATCGTCTACATAACAAAATGAACGTGTCTGGCTTCCATCACCAAAAACTGTCAGATCCTCGTCCCGTAAAGCCTGGCCGATAAAAGCGGGTAAGGCCCGTCCGTCATTCAACCGCATCCGGGGACCATAGGTATTAAAAATGCGGACGATCCTTGATTCCAGATTGTGAAAAGTATGATAGGCCATAGTAATTGCCTCCTGAAATCTTTTGGCTTCATCATATACACCGCGCGGGCCGATCGGATTTACATTGCCCCAGTACTCTTCTGTTTGAGGATGTACCAATGGATCGCCATATATTTCTGATGTGGATGCAACAAGTATGCGTGCTTTTTTTGCTTTTGCCAGGCCAAGGCAATGAAGGGTTCCCAGGGATCCTACTTTCAGCGTCTGAATTGGAATTTTTAAATAATCGATCGGACTGGCAGGAGAGGCAAAATGTAAGATATAATCGAGGGTACCCGGCACATGAATGTATTTACTTACATCCTGGTGGTAAAATTCAAATTGCTCTAACTTGAACAGGTGTTGGATATTATTCAGGTCCCCCGTAATCAGGTTATCCATTCCAATTACATGAAATCCCTCTTTAACGAACCGGTCGCAAAGATGAGATCCTAAAAAACCGGCCGCACCAGTGATGAGTACCCGCTTTTTGATCATGCCTTGGTTTTATGGTGTCGATTACTTGACGGAACTGCGGTCGCACGACCTATGCTTACATAATAGAATCCTAACTGCCTGATAGCATTCAAATCAAACAGGTTTCTCCCATCAAATATTACTTTATTCTTCATGGAAGTAACCATTTTCAAAAAATTCGGGGTACGAAACTCATTCCATTCAGTAGCAATAATGAGCGCATCAGCTTTTTCCAGCACGTCATATTGATTCTCGCCGTATTTAACCCGGTCGCCGATTTGTTTTTTTACATTGGCCATGGCTTCAGGATCATACACCGAAACCGTCGCACCCTCATTGATGAGTGCATCGATGATAGATAAGGCAGGCGCCTCACGGATATCATCTGTATTTGGTTTGAAGGCAAGGCCCCAAAGAGCAAAATGTTTTCCTGTTAGTTTGCCTTTGAAATAATTTTTTATTTTAGGAATCAGATGCATTTTCTGATTCTCGTTCACGTCCATTACAGCTTTCAGAATCTTGAATTCATAGTCAACCTGGCTGGATGACTTTACGAGCGCCTGTACATCCTTGGGAAAGCAGCTGCCACCATATCCGATTCCCGGGAATAAAAACCTTTTACCAATGCGCTCATCACTGCCGATCCCCCGGCGCACCATGTCAACATCGGCACCTACCCGTTCGCATATTTGGGCTATCTCATTCATGAAAGTAATCTTGGTTGCAAGAAAAGAATTCGCAGCATATTTGGTAAGTTCCGCCGATCTTTCATTCATAAAAATGATGGGATTTCCCTGGCGAACGAAAGGATTATATAATTCTTCCAGTATTTTTCGTGCCCGATCGGAGGAGGCGCCGATTATTACCCGGTCGGGTTTCATGAAATCTTCCACCGCAACACCCTCCCTTAAAAATTCCGGATTGGAAACAACATCAAATTCACCTTTATAATTGGCTGCAATCGCTGCATTTACTTTTTCAGCAGTTCCGACAGGAACCGTACTCTTGTCAACGATTACTTTATAGTCTTTGATTAGCTTTCCGAGATCACCGGCCACGCCCAGCACGTAGCGCATATCTGCCGATCCATCAGCCCCCGGTGGTGTAGGCAGGGCCAGGAAAATGATTTTTGCCTCTTTGATTCCGATCGCCAGATCGGTGGTAAACTTCAGTCTCTCTTCTTTGAGGTTTCTGAGGAACAATTTATTCAAACCGGGTTCATAAATAGTGATCTCGCCTCCGCTGAGTTTTTTTACTTTCTTTGCATCTGTGTCAATACAAATGACATCGTTCCCTGTTTCAGCAAAACATGTTCCGGTAACGAGCCCTACGTAACCGGTTCCTACTACAGCAATTTTCATTCTATGTAATTCGTTTTATTTGTCAGATTAGGTTAATTAAGGAATTCTAAAACGCTGGAGCATATAAAACTCAGCTGTTCCTCGTCCAATTCAGTATGCATTGGGAGTGAAATCACCCGCTCAGTAATCCAGTCAGTAACTTCCAGTTGTTGCAGACCTGACTGGAAGGATGCAAACATATTTTGCCTGTGAGCAGGCACCGGATAATATATCATAGATGGAATTTTCTTCGTCGCCAGGTGGTCGTTTAGTTTGTTCCGGTCAGGCCCATCCAGTATTAATGTATATTGATGAAAGACGTGTTTGGAATAAGGTGCCCTGTGTGGTACGATCATTTTTGGATGGCCCGCAAATGCCCGGTCATAATAATCAGCTGCTTCCCGGCGCTTATCAATATATTCATCCAGCAAGGGTAGTTTAACATTTAAGATGGCCGCCTGTATTGAATCGAGGCGGCTATTGCAACCCACTATTTCATGGTAATACCTTTTAATCTGACCATGATTGGCGATCATTTTAAAAATTTCCGAAAGAGCGGAATCCCTGGTAAAGAGCGCACCGCCATCTCCGTATGCTCCCAGGTTTTTAGAGGGGAAAAATGAAGTCGTACCTACTGTGCCGATGGTACCGGTCTTATGTTTTTTTCCATCCGGAAAAGTATAATCGCTCCCGATTGCCTGGGCATTATCCTCCACCACCTTCAGTCCGTACTTTGCAGCGATGTCCATAATTTCCTTCATAGGTGCAGACTGGCCATAGAGATGTACCGGCACAATTGCTTTGGTCTTTTTTGTGATTTGTTTTTCTATTGAAGCCGGATCAATGCAAAAAGTTTTTGAATCCACGTCAGCAAATACAGGTTTCAGCCCCAATAATGCAACCACTTCGGTAGTTGCAATGAATGTAAAGGAAGGAGTAATCACCTCGTCCCCGGGTTTCAGTCCGAGGCCCATAAGGGCAATTTGCAGGGCATCCGTTCCATTTGCGCAGGGGATCACATGTTCAATGCCAAGATAGTTGGAAAGATTTTGGGAGAATTCGGTAACGGGTTTGCCGTTTATAAATGCTGTGGAATCCAAAACTTCGTAAATCGCGAGATCCACTTTCCCTTTAATTTTTGAATACTGACCTTTCAGATCAACCATTTGGATTGGCTGCATAAGCTCTTTATTAACGGGCACAAACCTACACTAAAATAATGGTATATGCAATGACTCAATCAGTTACGAATGGTTGGCGAAAGGACTACATTTGCTTTTAGAATCATATAACCCCCGGGTATTGACCATCGTTTTATATAATCTCTTTCTGTGGCTATATCAGTCATGTATCCGGATCATTTCCCCATGGAATCCGAAAGCGGCTGCCTGGGTTAAAGGACGGCAGGGTATTTTCAAAACGATACATCAGGCAGATATCCGGGGTGACAAACGGATCTGGATGCATTGCGCTTCTCTGGGAGAATTCGAACAGGGCAGACCGGTTATTGAATCATTGCGAAAATTGCATCCTGATATCACAATTATTGTAAGTTTTTTTTCACCTTCCGGTTACCAGATCAGAAAAAATTATACAGGAGCTGATCATATCTTTTATCTCCCCATAGATTCCGCTGTTCACGCCAGAAGATGGGTTGAATTGATAAAACCTACCATAGTTCTCTGGATCAAATATGATTACTGGTATTACTATTTGCGTGAGCTTCGTATGAGGAAAATTCCTGCATTGTTGATATCTCCGCTGTTTCGCCCGGACCAGCCTTTTTTTAAGTGGTATGGAAATATTCACCGGTTGATGCTGGATAGTTTTTACGCTTTTTTTGTTCAGAATGAAGAATCAAAAAAATTACTTGATTCGTTGGATATTAAACAACCGGTATTTGTGAGTGGTGATACACGCTTTGACCGTGTGATAGATATTGTTGAAGCTTTTGAACCGATTCCGGTGATTGCTGATTTTTGCGGAAATCACCAGGTGATTGTTGCCGGTTCCACCTGGGAGGAGGATGAAGAAGAGCTGGACCATTTTGCAAATACACATCCGGATATTCGTTTTATTATCGCCCCGCACGAAATTGATACAGATCACCTGAAAAACATAGAATCCTTATTTAAAAATACGATCCGGTATTCTGCATGGGAAAAGCTAAGCGCTGAAAGCTCAACACTCAACACTCAACCGCCAACCGCCAACCGTCAACCGTCAACCATCAATGGCCAGCCGAACGTACTGATCATTGACAACATCGGTATGCTTGCGAAACTTTATTTTTATGCAGATGTATGTTATGTAGGCGGCGGGTTTGGTGACGATGGAGTACATAACGTGCTCGAAGCTGCTGTTTACGGAAAACCGGTAATTACCGGTCCCGTGATAGAAAAATATATTGAAGTAATGGAGCTGGCAGATGCTGGTGGAGTTGTTATTATCGACAATGCCCTGGAAGCGGAATCGGTCTTTAGCAGATTACTCAATAACAAGGAAGAATACTCTTTCCATGGCAATGCTGCCAGGAACTATGTTTATGCACGCAGGGGAGCGACGGAAAAAATTGTTCGTTATATTCAGGAAAACCGTCTTCTGACCAGTTGATAGAAATGCTGAACGATGTCACGCGAATCATCCCAACCTAATTTAATTTTCAATTCCCGCTCCATCCAATACTGGGCTTCGGGTAAAATGCGAAAATTATTGATGGTTTTGATGCTTCTTTCATACATCGGCTCATCGCCCCGGAATAACTCACTGATGAAAACGAAACGGTCGTTCACCCCGATGGCTTTTCGAAGTTCCTTTACAGGTGATCCCTTCAAAACCGAGCCCAATTCCGACTGGCTGCCCGGTTTGAGCTTATCGTTGATTGATTTCCCGCTATTTCCGATCAGGTCGTTTATTTCCCGGTTATTTGGCTGATGAGACAGGGTGGGCACTTCAATCAACGGATCGCCTCCCATCCATACCTGGTGACCTTCAGGCACAGCCTGAACTAATTCTTCAACCGTGCGGTGTGAAACATTCATTGAAGGCATTACAACCGAAACAGCAGGGTTTTTTTTGCCCGTGATGTTTATAGTATGAATTGTGGTCAATTCTGCTTCGATCTGTTTAAGAGTGACAAGCATTTGAAGTGCGCTTTCGTTTTGTTCGCATTGTTCATTTAACTTGCTGATGAGTTGCTGCAGTTTTTCCATTAGGTGTTTGAGAAGTATTGATACCTGTTATATAAAATTAAAGCAAATATTTATCCAAATTCTGCCAGCCTATGTTTATCGAGCCTGCCATGCAATTTGATCGTCGCGGATGGATCGAGGTAATCTGTGGATCCATGTTTTCAGGAAAAACAGAAGAACTGATCCGCCGGCTGCGCCGGGCGCGGATTGCCAACCTGCGGGTTGGAATTTTTAAACCCTTTACAGACGACCGGTACCATCCGGAAAATATCGTTTCCCACGATGATAACAGCATACTTTCCATTCCGGTTCCCAATGCAAAAGCCATATTGGATGAGGTTTCCACTGTAGATGTGGTCGGGATCGACGAAGCCCAGTTTTTCGATGAATCCTTGCCGGAAGTCTGTGATATCCTGGCTTCGAAGGGCACACGTGTGATCATAGCTGGTCTCGATATGGATTATCTAGGAAAACCTTTTGGACAAATGCCGGCCCTGCTTTCTAAGGCGGAATACATTACCAAGTTGCATGCCATTTGTATGCAGTGTGGCAATATTGCAAACTATTCTTATCGGAAATCAGGAGTCGCCGAACAATTATTGATCGGCAACAAGGACTTGTATGAGCCGAGGTGCAGGATTTGTTATGCGAAAGGCGCATCACTATCAGATGCTTAAAGAAAAAGGCGAATTGTTAAATTTATTTTAAAGAAAATGTTCAGGAACCCGCGACTGATTATGGCGTTAATAAAAAAGGATGTCCTGCTGGAATTTCGACAGCAATACAGCTTTTATGGCATCCTGCTCTACGTAGCTTCAACCATATTTGTACTTTACCTGGCCATGGGACAGCCGGAAAATATGATCTGGAACGGGTTGTTTTGGATGATGCAGCTTTTTATTTGCGTAAATGCAATTGCCAAGACATTTCTCCAGGAAGGCAGAGGCAGGCAATTATATTTTTATTCTTTATGCAGTCCCGTTCATTTCATTCTGGCGCGGATGATTTTTAATGCTGCGCTGATGCTGGTGATGAATCTGATCAGTCTTTCATTATTTCGTCTTTTGCTTGGATATCCTGTTGCACATCCGGTTCTTTTCCTCATTATTTCCTGCTTTGGTGCCTGTAGTATCAGTTTGGTTTTTAGTTTCCTCGCTGCGATTGCAGCGCGTGCACAACAAAATGCGGCCCTGATGGCCATTCTCGGATTCCCGTTGATCATCCCGCAATTGATGCTTCTCATGCGCCTTTCCACACTGGCATTCACAGATGTTTATCAGAGTGGACTTGCATCTATTATACTATTACTTGCTTCCTTCGATATTATGATTGTTGTATTATCAGTAATTCTGTTTCCTTTCTTATGGAAAGACTAAAAAAAGCTTTCCGCTTTACGCTTTCCGCTTTACGCTTTGACAGCCTTATCCTATTTTTGTCTGCCGGAAATAACCGCGTCTATTTAAGCTTACCATATGCTTCGTAAGAACTGGTGGAAAATATTGAGTTTCTTTTTTCTGCTTTATACATTCACGGCCGGATTTTTAGGAAAAGTACCCGTTAAGCCGATTCTGAATGAAACCATTCGCAACCTGTATTTTCATGTTGCCATGTGGTTTGGGATGATGATTTTTTTCATCGTCTCTGTGATTTACTCTATAAAATATCTCCGGCATAACCGTCCATCCGATGATATATACGCCGTGGAATTCGCCAGGACAGGAATAGTATTCGGATTATTGGGCCTGATTACAGGTTCTGTTTGGGCAAGGTATACCTGGGGCGATTTTTGGAGCAATGATCCAAAACAGCTGGGAGCAGCCATCGCATTACTGATTTACCTGGCTTACTTTGTACTTAGAAATTCGCTCACGGACATTGACAAATCCGCGCGTATCAGCGCTGTCTATAATGTATTTGCATTTGCTATGCTGTTTCCGACCATTTGGATTATTCCGAGAATGGTGGAAAGTCTTCATCCCGGTGGTATGGGTAATCCCGCACTCGATACGAAAGATATCGACAGCAGGATGCGGTTGGTTTTCTGGTTTGGCGCCATCCCCGGCTGGACATTACTGGGGGTCTGGATTTCGACCTTACGCATACGTTTACAGTTGTTTTCGCTAAAACACGAACTCCATGGTTAAAATATGTTCGCGCGTATTATTTTCTGTTTTTGCTTTGATGCTTTCAGTTTTTGTTTGTGCGCAGGATAGCCTGAAAAATGAAAAACCCCAAATGGCTGATGCGTTGCGTTCGAGCGGAAAAATATATGTGGTGGTGACCGTACTGGTCATTATTCTGATCGGCTTGTTCCTGTATCTTGTTAATACGGATAGAAAGATCAGCCGGATCGAAAAAAATATTAAGTAGTCTGATTAAACATTTCTCTTAAATAAAATTCGATATATGGCTGCCAGGTATGAGTATAAATTTTTCGAAGCTGTAGAAAAAAGTTTCGACAAAGCAACCCCTTTTACCAATTGGGATCCGGGTGTGCTGGAACAGATCAAACAATGCAACGCGGTTTATCGCATGTTCTTTCCCGTTAAAATCGGAGACAAAGTTGAAGTTATCAAAGCGTATCGAGTGCAGCATTCACATCACAAGACGCCGTGTAAAGGAGGTATCCGTTTTTCGCTGTCCGTCAATCTCGATGAAGTAATGGCCCTGGCTGCTTTAATGACCTACAAATGTGCGATTGTGAATGTACCTTTTGGAGGAGCTAAGGGAGGAATCGCCATTGATCCCAAAAAATATTCTGCCTATGACCTGGAAAAAATCACCAGGCGATATACTTCTGAGCTGATCAAGAAGAATTTCATAGGTCCCGGTACGGATGTGCCTGCCCCGGATTATGGAACAGGTGAAAGAGAGATGGCATGGATACTGGATACGTATATGAGCATGCGACCCGGTGAAGTAGATGCCCTGGCTTGCGTGACCGGGAAACCGGTAACACAGGGCGGAGTAAGAGGAAGAAGAGAGGCTACGGGACTGGGGGTATTTTATGGAGTCAGGGAAGTATGCAATATAAAGGATGTGATGGATAAGTTGGGATTGCACACAGGTGTAGAAGGGAAAAGGGTGGTGGTGCAGGGAATGGGAAATGTTGGGTATCATGCTGCCAAATTTTTCCGGGAGGGTGGGGCCAAAGTGATCGGCCTGGCAGAATTTGAAGGAGCGATCACGAATCCGGCTGGATTAAATGAAGAGGAAGTTTTTCAGCATCGAAAGAAAACAGGATCCATTTTGAATTTCCCAGGCGCGACCAATTTGCAAAAATCAACGGATGCCCTGGAGATGGATTGTGATATTCTGATACCAGCGGCTCTTGAGAATGTCATCAATGGTGAAAATGCTAAACGGGTAAAAGCGAAGATCATTGGTGAAGCAGCCAATGGCCCGCTTACTCCTGAGGCGGATGAAGTTTTTATAAAGAAAGGCATAATGGTGATTCCGGATATGTACCTGAATGCGGGTGGCGTTACCGTTTCTTATTTTGAGTGGCTGAAGAACCTAAGCCATGTGCGATACGGTCGTATGGAAAAAAGATTTTCGGAAAATCTGAACACTCATATACTGGGACAATTAGAAGAACTCACCGGTAAACAGGTGCGCCCGAAAGAAAGAGAGTTTATTATGCATGGCGCAGAGGAAGCGGATCTGGTTTACAGTGGCCTGGAAGAAACGATGATTACTGCCACCCATGAAATCATGAACTGCTGGAAAAGCAATCCAACTATTCCGGATATGCGGACCGCGGCTTATGTAGTGGCGATAAACAAAGTGGGGACTTCTTACGCTGAGTTGGGCATATTCCCTTAAAAAGCTTAAAGCCCAAAGCCTAAAGCCTAAAACCAATTTGATATTGCAGTAATGTAAGAATGCATTGCAAACGGTTTTTCAACCAGGCTGTTACTCAATTCTACATTTAAACTTTACAAATTTCCAAATTAGTTTTAGGCTTTGGGCTTTAGGCTTATTCATCATAAGCTGGTAAAACACTCATCTCCTCAAAATCCAAAATAGCTTTTTTATAAGCGTGGCATTGCTGGCCATTGGTTACCACCAGGTATTTAACAGGTAAAGCGATATTATAATGGAGTGCCTGCCAGAGCACCGATTTATCGAGTGGTTTGTGCATGGCCTTACATTCAATCATCATCCAGGGCTTGGCTGCTTTATCGTATACAAGGATATCAAATCGCTTATTCATCTCACCCAGCTTAATTTTTTTCTCAACCGCAATATAACTGGAAGGGTATTTTTTTACCTGGAGCAGATATTGCGCAAAGTTTTGCCGCACCCATTCTTCTTCAGTTAATCGAACCCATTGTTTCCTCTGATCATCAAAAATGAACTCTTTTCCGGGCTCTTCTTCTTTGATTTTGAAAGCATAATGAGGGTAATAGATTTTAATCATACCTCAACTATTTGCTAAATTACAGAATCTTGTTTGGCGGAAAGGTTTAGAAGGTTGAATCCAGCAATGAATTTATGAAAACAAAAGAAGAAATCGTCAGCAACTGGCTTCCACGTTATACCGGGGAGAAGCTGGAAAATTTTGGTTCCTATGTTCTGCTAACCAATTTTTCACATTATGTTCATTTGTTTGCGGATATGCATAAGGTGGTTGTAATTGGAGAAGACAAGCCCATGCAATGCGCGACCGCAGGTGATATCAGTATCATTAATTTTGGAATGGGCAGTCCCACAGCCGCTACCATCATGGATCTGCTGAGCGCCATTAAACCCAAAGCAGTTTTGTTTCTTGGGAAATGCGGAGGTTTAAAAAAAAGAAATAAACTGGGAGACCTGGTGTTGCCGATTGCCGCGATACGCGGAGAAGGAACATCCAATGATTATTTTCCTCCTGAAGTACCAGCGCTGCCCGCCTTTGCATTGCAAAAAGCAATTTCCACCACAATTCGTGAATTTGGGGTAGACTACTGGACGGGTACCGTATATACAACAAATCGAAGGGTGTGGGAGCACGATGACATTTTTAAAGAATATTTGAAAAAGATCCGGGCCTATGCGATTGATATGGAAACGGCTACCATTTTCTCCGTTGGGTTTTATAATAAAATTCCAACAGGTGCGCTGCTGTTGGTCAGTGACCAGCCGATGATTCCTGATGGAGTAAAAACAGCCGAGAGCGATCAGCGTGTAACCGGTGACTTTGTGAGTACTCATTTGAAAATTGGCATTGATTCGCTCAAACAACTGATAAACGGCGGACAAACCGTCAGACATCTTCGGTTTTAATTAAACGCTTGCTTCCACTCATTCAAATAAATAATTTAACTGTAGATTTTCCGGGATCAGGAACTTCTGCACCTGCTTTGCAGGATGTTTCGTTTTCTTTGATGCGCGGGGAAATGCTCGCGATAGTGGGTGAATCAGGATCGGGTAAGTCGGTCATGGCCCTCACTGTAATGAATTTATTAAGCAGTGCGGCCAGGATTGTAAGAGGATCCATCTCATTTTCTCCCGATGGAAAGCAAGATTGTGAATTGCTTGGTATGCCTGATAAAAATGTAAGGTCGTTACGGGGAAACCAGATTGCTATGATTTTTCAGGAACCCATGACCTCGCTGAATCCTCTGATGACTTGTGGAACCCAGGTTTGCGAACCTCTTATTCAGCATAAAAACTTAAATAAAACGGAAGCCAGGTTAACTGTCCTGAAATTATTTGAAAAAGTATTACTGCCTGAACCCGAACGAATTTATAATAGTTATCCACATCAGCTCAGCGGCGGCCAAAAGCAAAGAGTGATGATTGCAATGGCAATCAGCTGTAATCCTTCGCTTCTGATTTGTGACGAACCCACAACGGCATTAGATGTAAGGGTGCAGAAAACTATATTGGATCTTTTAAAAAGCCTTAGAATGTCAGAGAATATGGGAATCATTTTTATTACCCATGATCTTGGACTGGTTGCAGATATGGCCGACCGCGCCCTGGTGATGTTACGAGGGAAAATGGTAGAAGAAGGTAACGTGACAGATATTTTTAACATGCCGAAACATCCTTATACCCGGGGCCTGCTCATGTGCCGGCCAGCACTTCATTCGAAAGGGGAAAGGTTACCTGTCGTTTCGGATTTTCTGGAAGGAAGTGAAACAAATTTTAATAAATTATTTTCTGGTCCGGATCTGAAATCAAACCTGCCCACCGATGAAACGCCGATGGATTTCAGATCATCTGAAACTGCAGTTTTGAAAGAAACGAAACTGGAAATGAAACCAGGAACAGAGCAACCAGTGCTCCTGGAAATAAAAGGGGTTCATCTTCGATATTCTTCAGGCAAAAACTGGATGGGAAATGAAAAACACTGGGTTCATGCAATTCAGGATATCAATTTTAAAGTATACCGGGGAGAAACGCTGGGCCTCGTTGGTGAATCGGGTTCGGGAAAGACTACCCTTGGACGTGCAATGCTCGGTTTGAATAAGCCGACGCAGGGAAGCATTTCCTATGGAGGCTCAGACTTGATGCGTATGTCCAAACCCGCAATGCTTGAATTCAGAAGGAATATACAGATCGTGTTTCAGGATCCTTATTCCTCGCTAAACCCACGGTTAATGATTGGTCCGGCAATCTCAGAACCGCTTCATGTACATACGTCTTTTAAGAATTCAGTTCGGAAAACGCGGGTGATGGAATTATTGAAAAAAGTGGATCTCCAACCGGAACATTTCTACCGCTATCCCCATGCTTTTTCCGGCGGTCAACGGCAAAGAATTGTTATTGCCCGGGCGCTTGTAATGAATCCGGGATTTGTTGTATTTGATGAATCAGTTTCTGCACTCGACGTAAGTGTACAGGCTCAGATATTAAATCTGATCAATGATCTGAAACAAAACCTGGGGTTCACGGCAGTTTTTATATCACACGACCTGTCGGTCATACGCTACCTGTGTGACCGCGTAATGGTCATGGAAAAGGGAAGGATTGTGGAATCGGGCGAAGTGGAATCTGTATATCGAAACCCCCAAACTGAATATACCCGTTCACTGATTGATGCCATTCCCGGAAATAACCTGGTTCGAAAAACCTGAAAAAAGCCATTTTTTCAGGCGACAACAATAATTTTGGCACCCAGTCAAAAATTGAGAATTCTTTATTACCTTTGCACACTTGTAAAATCATGCCGTAACATGACTGAATCGGGTGCCGTAAGACCTGGTTTGACTGACCAGTTATTCTCAGCTTCATTCGACTCATGTACCGGGAACTTATAAAATTTCACACTGAATGAAGCTTTCCCAGTTCAAATTCGACCTACCCCTTAATCTGATTGCCCAGCATCCCGCCAAAAGAAGAGAAGACAGCCGAATGATGGTTGTTCACCGGAAAACCGGCCAAATCGAAAATAAACATTTCAGGGATGTGATGGATTATTTCAATGATAAAGACGTATTCGTAGTAAACAATACCAAAGTATTTCCTGCCAGAATGTATGGTCGAAAAGAAAAAACCGGGGCCAAGATTGAAGTTTTTTTACTTCGCGAACTCAATAAACCGAACCGGTTATGGGATGTCATAGTTGACCCGGCAAGGAAAATCCGTGTGGGTAACAAATTATATTTCGGGGATAATGACGAATTAGTGGCTGAAGTCATTGACAACACGACGAGCCGGGGCCGCACCATTCGCTTTTTATGGGATGGAACCGACGACGAATTCCGTCAGGTATTGGAAATCCTGGGCGAAACCCCCCTTCCAAAATATATTAAACGTAAACCGGATGAAGAGGACAAAGAAAGATACCAGACAGTGTATGCAAAACATGAAGGTGCGGTAGCAGCACCCACAGCCGGCTTACATTTCAGTAAGGAATTGATTAAGAGACTTGAAATAAAAGGGATTCGTTTTGCGGAAGCAACACTGCACACCGGCCTCGGCACATTTCGTCCTATAGAAGTGGAAGATCTGAGCAAACACAAAATGGATGCAGAATATTACAGGGTAGATGAGGAAGCCTGTAAAATTGTAAATAAGGCAAGATTAGGCGGTCATCGTATTTGTTCTGTGGGAACTACTACGATGCGCGCACTGGAATCATCTTTTACCGCTGAAAAATTACTGAAACCATCGGAAGGCTGGACAAATACTTTCATTCATCCGCCTTATCAGTTTAATATTGCAGATGCATTAATCACCAATTTTCATCTTCCTAAAACAAGCCTTCTGATTATGGTTTGCGCTTTCGCCGGCTATGATTTAACCATGGAGGCATACAAAAGAGCGATCAAGGATAAATATCGTTTCTTTAGTTATGGAGACGCCATGCTGCTCGTCTGATCTGATAACTGTTCCCGTTAGAGTAAGGTTAACACGATAAATGGTTGCTTCCTTTTTGGGATAATTCTTTGTAATTTCAAACGTCAGGAATAACGGTGTGTTTATTATATGTATGATCAGACCGGTTGTTGATTATGAGTATTCTTTATGAAGTTTGATTTTCCAAAAAAGATCAGAAGCGGTTACCTGGCAGTATTCTTATTACTGGTCCTGTGTTATTTCCTTTCGCTTTCTTCATTCATTCAACTCAGAAAACAGAATAAATGGGTCGGCCATACCCGTGAAGTAATTAATGAACTGGCAACCCTCAATTCCCATTTGAAGGACGCCGCGATAAACTGGAACGAATTCCTGCTCAATAAACAGCAGTCCTATTTCGAGACTTACCGCGAAAACCGGGCGTTGGCTGACTCTTTATATTTGGTATTATATAATAATGTCGACGATAATCCCGAAGAAAAAAAAAGAGTTGCATCCATGCACGACAAAATTGTCCGGCAATATCAGGTACTGGACAGGGAAATGGGGATCCTGAATAAAAACAATTTTCTGATCGATGATACGATCAGAAGTTGGGAACAAAAGAACAGCAAACTCATCGATTCAATCGGACTTATTTCCGATTCGATCAGGTTGAATGAAAACAAACTACTTTTTCAAAGAACACAGCGTGTTATTTTTTATAGTAAAATTGTTTTCTGGATTATTATCGGTGCTGGTCTGGTATCATGTCTGCTCATCTTATATTCCCTGATCACATTTAACATGGAAAGTCAGGCTAAGAAAATGGCAACCAAACAGGCAGAAACCTACCACGACCAACTTGAAAAAAGGGTCATAGAACTCGCGAAGGCAAACCGGGAGTTATTGGAATTGAGGAGCCTGGAGCGATTTACCAGTACGGGCCGGATTGCGCGTGTGATCGCGCATGAGATACGTAATCCACTCACCAATATTGACCTCTCAGCCGGTCATCTCGAAAATGATAAACTGGGAACAGACGACAGAAAAGCTTTTTTGGATATCATTGCCAGAAATTCCCGGCGAATTAATGAGCTCATTAATGAATTGCTTTCTGCCACAAAGTTTTCAGATCTTCAATATGAAGAAATCCGGGTAAACGACCTGCTGGATGAAACACTCAATGAGGCCATTGACCGGGCGCAGTTAAGCCATGTGCATATTAATAAAAATTATTCATCAGATAATATATGGCTGAATGTGGATCGGTCACGCATGGAAATCGCGTTATTAAATATCATTGTGAATGCAATGGAAGCGATGACCGGAGAAAACAGTCTGCTGGTGCTGGAAACAGGCGAGAAGAATGGTCAGTGTATTATCACGATCAGGGACAATGGAAAAGGAATGGATGGTGAAACCCTTGCAAAAGTTTTTGACCCTTATTTTACTTCTAAAACAAACGGCAACGGGTTGGGGATGACCAATACGCAAAATATCATTCTCAATCACAAGGGGAAAATCGAAGTGGTCAGTGAGGAGGGTAAGGGTACCGCCTTTATTATTACGTTAAATATTCTCAAAAAAGAGGGAACCCGTCAATTTAAATTAATCTGATTTTCTATCCATTTTTCTCTTTCACGGAATGGATCTGTATTTTCAAAGATACCCTGTAATTGATCCATCCAGTCGGCGAGTTCGTGGAAAAGCGGGTCTTCTGAGCATGCAGTTAGTTCAAGGTTTTCCTGTTGCTCCATTTGCTTCCATATCCGGATGCCGTTTTTAAATTGTTTTTCGTAAAGTAAAATGACCCGCGTTAAAATTTCTGCCGATACAGGCATAAATCTTTCCATCTCATCATTCTTCCAGGAAAGAATACCACTGATAACCTTAAATTTATATTTTCCTTTGCCGTTCATACGTGTATAGATAAAAATTTATATCACGGAATTGCATAGGATTAACGCAATGAAGATAAGCGTTTGTTTTAAAATTAAAAGTTATTTGGCAGATGATTTTATTTCCAAAAATGGGAAAAGTCTGAAGCAGAAATTGCGCTGTTTCGTTGATCATGAACCGTTAGCCGATTAGCTGATCAAACCCAATAGAATCCTCAATAAGTTATACAATTCTGTCTGAGATCAGCGATTTACGATCAACTAGTAATGAGTCTGGACGTTTTAAAACGTTCGGGAAAGAATTTCTCTCCCTCAATCCGATCTTCCGGCATTCCTTAACTTCTATGGAATACACACCGAATTCCACCACCACTTTCCCCTTCATTGCATAACATCCCTTTCCGGTTACAGGATAATATCTGGAAGTATTTGGAAAGAAAATAGTATCCAGCCATTCGCCGTTTCCGTCCAGGAATGTATGGAAGTGCATGGTTTGACGATCGAAGGTATTTACCGGTTTCGAAGTAACAAGCCATCCAAGTATTGATATTTCTTTTCCAAGATTTTGCGGAAGGTCACAGGCTGATAAAAAATCAAGAGGGTTTTCATTGACCAGTTCAAATACATTACAAAGCGGAAATCCGAGTAACTCGATTTCATCCAGTGCATCATCCAAAGGATGTTGAGCCAGTTCAGGCAGATGAAAACTGTGGATTTCTTCTCTGAAAAGAAAACCGGAGTGGGAAAGGGTCGTATTTTTTTTATGTAAAAAATTTGCTTCCCATAATAATTCTTTTTTCGATTTACCGGTAAAATGAAAGGCACCTACTCTTATCAGAATATTTATT
>Ga0206943_1004_pt1 | contig 76084 bp, 78 predicted proteins | sample Alteio_BWOrgHeat_7_FD_153243 | JGI IMG/M metagenome (GOLD analysis project Ga0206943, IMG submission 153243) | Enriched cells from forest soil in Barre Woods Harvard Forest LTER site, Petersham, Massachusetts, United States -... | ecosystem: Environmental > Terrestrial > Soil > Temperate forest > O... | reverse complement strand
TTGTCCTTCAAAGCGTGAAGCATCGGTAATATCCACATTCATATTAGTGGCAGCGCCAGCCAGGCCAATATGGGCTTTGCCACTGGCATCGACATATAAACTATTGCTATTAATCCAATAGACATACACGTGACTACTATCATTAGCCGAAACTTTTTTTCAAATTGACGTAACCGACGATGCTTGTTGTGCCATTGCCGCAGGCATCAATTGTCAAAGCATCGCTATCAGCGCCAAGAATATTCACATCGCCATTGCCTTTGTGAGAAATAGATTGAATACCTACATGACCATTGATTTTAACACTGCCTTTGCCGTTGACTTTAATGTTTAGGGAGGGAGTGTTAGCGCCGATGACAACAACAGTTCCTGAGCCTGTTTGATTAACACGTGTCAAGTTCATATCGCCTGAGAGGAAAGTGTTGCCGCAATCGCAGGAACTAATCATTAAGCGATCGCTAAGGATATCGCGACCGTAGATATTGCTGCTACCAAAGTTCTTTAATACCTGTAAGTTATGTATATTGATACGGACGATTACATTCTTCAGGCAATCTTTGCTTTCTTTCACTTTGTGTATATATAACGTGTTATTAATCATTTCCACACTAATTTGGCGAGTAGAAGCATTCGGTCCAACGATGAAGACACTATTGTGCTCTGCTCTGCCAGAAATTTGTACCTGGAAATCACCTGATACGCTGACTTGGGTAAAATCAGGTACTCGTACCATTAACGTAGTGATTGCTTTTGAGGGTGGTGCAGTATTGTTGTATGTTTCGATGCTGTTGGGAGTTCCGGTAAAGTACCAGGAATCGGCATTTTTGACCCAATTGTTAGAGTTAAGATTAATTTGCTGTGCCCAGGTTTCTTTAAGTAAATTTTCATGTAATTGGGTTTGGTCATAGCCGCTGTTATTGGTGGAGCAGGCGGTTAATGTGCAAAAGAGCAGGATAATGCTTCCTAGTAGCCCAAGTTTTTGCATAACGTTCCTCAGAGTGTACGGATAGAAGAAATTTATCATAGATGGGGATGGGATTAAAGGTAAAAGGCTCTTTAGGTTGCTTTCTATCCAGTGTGAGGGCGTAGTCATGCCTAGAAAATTTTAGATCATTGCATAGTCTCTCCCCTGGTGGGAGAGGCCGTCGCGTAGCAATGGCCTCTCTCGCAAAGGGAGAGGCTGTGCAAAGATGCAAAATGATAGTGTATTAAGATGATGGCCTTGATCAAGAAGCTGCGCATTGCAGAACATAGAGGTGCCCATACACAGGCTCATTATTTTGCATGCGAGTAGTGATTTCTTGATAAGAAAGAATGGAGAAATGTTGTTTTGCTGCAAGCCCATCCAGATAATCTTTATGATGAGAAAACCGCCCTGATTGATTCATTTTAAAAGCTGAAGAGTGACCGATTTCAGCATTAAAAACGAATAACCCCGCAGGACGTAAAGCCTGGCTAACAAATTGGAAAAGGGTGTCTAGTTCTCCGCTATAAACTAACATATCACCCGCGAGTATTAAATCGTATTGTGCCACTTTGTCCGCTAAAAAAGTCGTAACGTCATTTTTGATTAATGCATCATATAATTTTTTTTGGGCAGCGATTTCTAGCATATTTGCTGATAAATCAACGCCAGTCAGTGAGTTTGCATGACGCTTGAATGGTACGCCGCATAGGCCAGTACCACAGCCTAAATCTAAAATATCAAATTTTTTATGAGGTGTAATTAATTGAGCAAGCGCATGCCCAATTATTTCTGGTAGTTTATAATCTAGCGCATTGAGTAAGTGCGATTCATAATGATCAGCGTAGGAATCGAATAACGATTGAATATAATCGGGTGGTGCTGCGAGTAAATGCTGGTTTTGTGAAAGCATTTTAACAGTATATGCCACTGCTTCATTACGAGGTTGTAAGCGCAATGCTTCTTGGAAATGCTGCATGGCAAGCCCCGAATGTTGCTTGGCAAGAAAAGCCACGCCAAGGTTATTGTGCGCAGCAAATAAGTCAGGGTCCACGGTAACAGCGCGTTGATAATATTGTATCGCTGTATCGAGAAACCCTTGTTGCATATTTATATAACCTAGATTAAATAATATTTGTGTATCTTGCGGTCGTAATGCCAGCGCATTTTGATAATGTGATTTTGCTTGATTAAAGCCGCCTTGCTTTAAATAACATGTTGCTAAATTAGACTGTGTTTCAAAATGATAAGGCTGTGCCATTTCTATAGTGATAAATTCAGCGAGTGCGTCTTCAATTTTATTTTGTTGCATGAATGCGCAAGCTAAGTGAAAGCGTGCAGCAAAATGTTCTGGTGCATATTGCAGTAGCTCTTGATACGTGCTGATGGCATCAGCGAATAAGTTTTTCTTGGTTAAGGCTAAGCCTAAATTGTAATAAGCATCTATATAGTTGGGTTGTTTGGCAATGGCTTTGCGATAATAGCTGATTGCATCATCTAATTTACCTTGGGCATAATAAACCGTTCCAAGATTATTGAATGCAGCAATATATTCTGGGTAGTTGGCAATTGTATTATGTAAGACGCGAATGGCTTGGCTAAATAGACCTTGTAGCTTTAGTGCATTAGCTAGATGCAGATGAATAGTGGGGTTTTTAGCATCATATTCTATGGCTTTTTGTAAATATTCTACCGCATCAGAAAAATTATCTTGTTGGATACATAAAATGCCTAACCAGTGCAGTGCTTCCACGGTGCGCGGATTATCACGCAAAATAGCAAGATAACCCGTTTTTGCCTGATCGAGTTCACCTGCTTGATGTAAGGCGCGAATAGCTGCCATATCGGGTTTGTTTAGCACTCTTAGGTTGTCCTGATTAAATAGCTTGTACATTAAACACTAGAACATCTAAAATCCAGAATCTATACCCATTGCACTTCAAAATGCGAAGTGTAATAGGTATAGATATTACGAGTATACTAAAAATGTTAAGCAAATAGTGCAAGGTTCTTCATTATCATGGATCAACTTATTCGTGTCGCGCAATCTCCTGTGCATGCGCAGCTTATTATCCCAGGTTCAAAGAGTATAACAAATCGTGCTTTGTTGCTTGCTGCATTAGCAAATGGTGTTTCAGAGATTTCAGATATACTGATCAGTGATGATACACTTGCTATGGTAAATGCATTGCAAGAGTTGGGAGTCGTCATACAACTGGATAAAAACTCATGTTCTTGCATCGTTGGCGGTGGAAATGGCCAATTTCCACGGCAAACAGCGTCTATCTGGTGTGGAGATTCAGGAATAGTAGCAAGATTTTTATTGGCGGCATGCAGTGCGTCGCCCGGTGTTTATACATTTACAGGTTCTGAACAATTACGTAAACGGCCTATTGTTGAATTATTGCGAATATTAATGCATTTAGGCGCGCAAATTATTTATGAAAATGGTAAGCAGTTGCCAGTCACGGTGGTTGGAGTGAACGCTCTGCGCGGTGGTAAAATAACTGTAGATGCGACAGAAACTGGACAGTTTGTTTCGGCATTACTGATGATTGCTCCTTTTGCGAAAACGTCCTTTATGATTCAGGCAGCAGAATTAGTCAGCTATCCCTATATAGAAATGACTTGCACGATGATGGCTGAGTTTGGTGTTTTGGTGCGCCGCATGCATCAAACCTGTTTTTCTGTGCTGGTGCCGCAGCGTTATCAAGCGTGTGATTATAGAGTTGAGCCTGATTTTTCTACGGCGTCTTATTTTTTTGCAGCAGCAGCAATTACTGGTGGAGAAGTGACTATTCAGGCTGTTTCTGTGCAGAACTCGAAACAAGGTGATGTTGCTTTTTTGAAAGTATTAGAAAAAATGGGCTGTACTATTATTGCTAACGAACAAGGTTTGACGGTTAAAGGTGCTGTCGAGTTGCGTGGTATTCATGTGGATATGCGTGATTTTTCCGATATTTTTATGACCTTGGCTGTTATTGCGCCTTTTGCCAATACACCTACCACGATGACTAATATTGGCCATACTTGTTATAAGGAATCGAATCGTCTTGCTGTCATGTATGCAGAATTAGAAAAACTAAGTGTTAAAGTAGAGAGAGGAGCTGACTGGTTGAAAGTTTATCCTGGCATGCCGCAAGGAGCCACAATTGATAGCCATCAGGATCATCGTATTGCGATGGCATTTGCTGTCATGGGATTACGTGTACCAGGTATGATTATTAGCGGAGCAGAATGCGTTAGCAAAACCTGCCCTGATTTTTTTAAGTTATGGCATGGCCTTTATCGGGATGAATACCCCCTTCAATAATAACGGTTGCTGAAGAGTAAGCAATAGAGCTTGGGCCTTGATTTTCATTTTTAATAAATGAAGAAGGTTTCACAAAGGAAATTAAATTTTCATTATAGATAGAAAAAATAGGTTGTTTGAAATTGATCATGCGTGGATCCATGATATGAAATAAATGATTGTAATTTTTAGTATCGCGAAAACGTATTTTACCGACAAGATCCATATAAGGCGTTGTGATACCGACGATAGTTGCGGCACCTCCTGGCAAGATGATTTTAGGCGTGACAAAGAATGAGTTACCCAGATTCGTTTTGGTTACCCCGGCGTAGGTTAATGTTTCTGTTGAGTTGTTGACCAATCTTAATGTGAGTGTGCTATTGGTTGGAGCATTAAATGCAAAACATAAATGAGGTAGGATACAAAAGCTGCAAAAAAAGAGCATTATTTTGATGATTTTCATAAAACACCTCTGTTGAGTCGACTGTTTTAAATGAGTAACCCTCCTTGGTGTATTTAGCATTAGTCTCGCTCCTTGTGGGAGAGGCTAATGCTAAGCAAGTGTTGAATTATTACCTGTTTTGCTGCTCTTTCTGTTTTTATTACCCTTACGTTTTTTCTTGGGATTGGCTGATTGTTGCATTTCATGCAGCATTTTCTCACGCTGCTCAGGCATTGCAGAGTAAAATTGTTGCCACCATTCTGCCAGTTCTTGTACCGGCTCTCCTGTTTGTGCGCGTAGTAATAGTAAATCATACCCTGCACGAAAACGTGGATGCTCTAGCAATCGATACGGTTGTCTGCCGCGTCTATAAGTAAAACGATGCTGCAATAAACAAATCTCACGTATAGATAACTGCATCAAACGTGGAATTGTCAAACGTTCCGTTTGTTGTTTGATAATATGTTGCAGCGCTTTCTCAAAGGCAAGGTAAACGGGTACCTGGCTTGTTTGAAGCTGTGTTACTTGTTCTGATACAGGGTGCCATAAAATAACAGCAAAGAGAAAAGCAGGTGACACAGTTTTCCCTTCGCTGATACGTTGATCAGTATTGGCGAGCGCTGCATTCAAAAGTACTTTACTGGCATTGGAGTAAATAAATAGCTTTGATATCAAGCCATATTTTTGCAACAAATGAATAGTTGCGAGCGTTGCGCCACCTTGAAATATTTTCAATACTTCCTGAAAGAGCCGGGCTGCAGAAACATGGTCTAACAAATGACCCAGTTGCATCAAAGGTTCTTCGGTTTCAGGCGTAATATTGATGTTGAGTTTGGCAAGAAAGCGCACTGCTCGTAATAAACGCACTGGATCTTCATGAAAGCGCTTCGTAGGATCGCCAATCATGTGTAATACTTTTTCTTTGATATCCTGCATGCCGCCAACGAAATCGACAATAGAATAATCCGCAATATTATAATAAAGTGCATTGATTCTAAAGTCACGACGCACGGCATCATCTTCAATGGTGCCATACACATTATCTCGCACGATCATGCCTTGATGTGACTTACCCTGTGCTTCCTGAGCATTTTCATGATGAGTGCGAAAAGTTGCCACTTCAATAATGTCATGCCCAAATAAAATATGAGCTAGTCGAAAACGCTTCCCGATCAAGCGACAATTTTTAAATAGTCGGCGTATTTCTTCTGGCCGTGCATTGGTTGCGATGTCAAAATCTTTAGGTGTATGGCCTAGCAATAAATCGCGTACGCAACCGCCTACCAAGTAAGCATTAAAGCCAGCCTCATGCAGACGATACAGCACTTTAAGCGCATTACGATTAATAGCGCTACGTGAAATTGTATGCTCAGCACGTGGAATAATTAACGGTGCTAATTTATTTTTCGGGGAGGTCTTTGTTTTTTTGATTGTTTTTATAAAACCTTTCAACAAGCTTATAATTTTATGGTCCCTCGCATCTTAATGACTTACCAAATCCAAATATTTGCGTATAATACCACTTCTTCTTGATTTAAATCTATACAAATTATACGTTGCTCCCTTCGTCTAGTGGCCTAGGACGTCGCCCTCTCACGGCGGTAACGCGGATTCGAATTCCGCAGGGAGCGCCATATTTATCAATGAGTTATAATTTAAAGTGTTCTAAAAATAGCCATCTTCGGTAAAGTATCGGTAATATCCCTTGTTGAAATCATATCAATCCTACGTCACTATTGTTCATTAGAATAATCCCGTTTATACTATTGATAACACGGCCTGCTCCTCTACATTGAAAAATGCACGAGCGGGTTTTCTTTTTTATGGATAAGAAAAAAAGCAATGTCGACCTATAACAAACCCTATCGCACCTATGAGCAACAGCTGGCATTATTAAAATCTCGGGGTTTAGAAATAACAAATGATAACGTGGCATTAGAGTATCTACGTCGCCTAGGTTATTACCGCTTAAGCGGATATTGGTATCCATGCCGACAATTGATTCCTATGCCACCCTCCCAATCAAAAGCAATAAGACCGCAACGTAAAGATGAATTTATTCCTGGGTCGAGCTTTCAAAATGCGGTTGAGCTATACGTCTTTGATAAAAAATTACGATTGCTGATACTGGATGCGATTGAAAGAATTGAAGTGGCGTGTCGAGGTGATATTGCTTATTTGTTAGGGAAGAAAGATAGGTTTGCTTACAACAATCCATCCTTGCTGCATGGTAATTTCACTAAAAAGGTAGATGCCAAAACAGGTAGAACAAAATACCATGAATGGCTAGTAAAACATGATCAGTTAATACAGCGATCAAAAGAAGATTTTGTTGAGCATTATAAAACAAAGTACGGGCTACCACTGCCAATCTGGGTTGCAATTGAGCTATGGGATTTTGGCTTGTTATCGACTTTCTATAAAGGAATGGCTGTACAAGATAAAATTGACATTGCTGCTAAATATGGTGTTCCTGATTTTTTAGTAATGGAAAGCTGGCTTCGATGTTTGAATTACGTACGCAATGTTGTGGCACATCATAGTAGATTGTGAAATAGAAACTTGATTGATCAACCAAGGCTTGCAAGAAAAAATGAAATGCCAGCGTTTGATTCTTTTATTGAAAATGTTGCAGTTACATCGCGAGTTTATATCGTGATCTGTATATTGGCGCATTTTATGCAATATGTCTGTCCTCGTTCATCTTGGAAAGTTCGATTAACTGATTTGGTGCGTTCATTTCCTAAAGCTGCACATGTTAGTGTGCAGGACATGGGATTTCCTAAAGATTGGGAGCAGCATGAGTTTTGGGTGCGATAATTGTTTTTGAAAACAATCTGGGCTTTAAGGAAAATATTTAATCAGCTTTTTTATTACATGTCATTTTATCTGTAATATTACATATGATTGCTGAATCAGAAGTAACTTTGATCGTTTCCTCATTGATAAAATTGTTTCCAATGCAATAAGTAAGCTGAAGAGTTACATTGCTAGCATGGGGATACCTATTGATGGTATTCACAAGATAATGAATGGCGTGGTACACTTTGTCCCACTATTTTTTTTGTAAATGAGATGTAAGTCGCATGTAAACGCTATGTAAATTATCTGGTGACTTTGACAAGAAAAAGAGAAAGAAGTGAAACTTATTCATTTCACTTCTTTCTCTTTTTCTTGTCAGGTGGAGGGTTGAAAATTGATTACGTTGCGCCCAATGTGAGCATTGGGTTGACATAAAAATGGTGGTTGGTTTGCGCGTGGTAGTCAATCTGATTGACGCACTGATGATGTTGCATTCGTGTAATATCTGCATTACTTTGAGCAACCGTTCGGTCTTGCCAAGTTTTTTGTTGCGCATGGCGAGGACGATTTCTGACTGGGTGAATGAAGGCTCGTTGCGAGATTTTATCCACTGGAAAACATTTTTTGCATCTTCGCTGGTCTGGTCAATCCCCATTAACCCGAAAGCAACGGTGGCGTGTTCTGCAAGTAGGGTAGCAATCTGTAGTGCATGTGCCATTGTGGTAGGGGTGATAGTAAGGTTTTGCGTGTCGTATTCTGCAACGTGTATCAGACCAGCGAGGCGCAGGGCAGAACCACAAATTTATCTGCTCCCAAGCGTCACTACTTTTATTCAGGGTGATATCTGTGACAGGCAGTTGGTGAATACTATTTTACAGCGCTATGCTATTGATACCATCGTTTACTTCGCTGCAGAAAGTCATGTTGATCGTTCAATCCAGGGCCCTGCGCCGTTTATTCAAACGAATGTAGTGAGTACATTTACTTTACTGGAAGCAGCCAGGCAATATTGGCATTTAGAAAAAAACTGGGATTCAATGCAATGCCGCTTTCATCATATCTCAACGGATGAAGTGTATGGTTCTTTAGCGGCGAAAGATGTGCCTTTTACTGAGCAAACAGCTTATGCGGCTAACTCGCCTTATTCAGCAAGTAAGGCAGGATCAGACCACTTAGTCAGAGCTTATTTTCATATGTATCAACTTCCCGTCACTATGAGCAATTGCTCCAATAATTATGGGCCCTACCAGCATACAGAAAAGTGAATTCCCACTATTATCTGTGCCTGTCAAAATAGCCAACCTATCCCGATCTATGGTGATGGTACAAATGTCAGGGATTGGTTATATGTAGAAGATCATTGCGCTGGAATAATTAAAATTCTACAGCAAAGTAACATAGGAGAGACTTACCATTTGGGCGGTAATAACGAGATGAGTAATTTGGAGGTAGCTCATCATGTTTGTGATAGCATGGACAAGCTTTATCCCAAAACACAATCTTTTAGTAAACTCATTCAGTTCGTTGCTGATCGCTCTGGTCATGACTGGCGTTATGCTATGAATATAAAAAAAATAAAACAGCAATTACATTGGCAGCCTCAAGAAATATTTTGTCAAGGATTGGAAAGAACAATACAATTTTATATGCTTATTCCGCCTCAAGATGCACAACCTATTATTAGGAGTATAATTACAATGAACATACCTACTGTTTGTAGTCCAACCGAACCGTAATTGGTATTTTCAGTTTCTTCTTTAGGCAATGTCAAAGTCATCTGTGTCGAATGTAAATCAGAGGCAGGGCAATTGACTGGATGGTTAGCAGTAATATGCTCGTTGTTATTACATGAGGTCATGATGTCGTGTGTATCACCAGCAGGTAAGCTAATAGATACTATTTTTTTAGGGTTAGGAGGAACTTCCAATGTGCTGGTGAAGTCGGAAAAAGTAATGAGATTTGGTTCAGAATTAACAAATATTGTAATTTTAACAGGGCCTTCTTCAGCATAGGCCGTTTGATTTATTAAAATAGACAGAGTTAACCAGGATAAAATCACTGTAATAGAGAAATCAATTATTTTTTTTTTCATGTTTTTCATAGTCTGCATTCTTTTCTCCTCCTGCTTTTTTAGTAAGCAGTTTTTAATGTAATAATTTAAAAGTAAGTAGACCTCTCCAGGTAATTATCTGAAGAGTTCTCATAGTTTAATTAAAGAGTGAGGTTTTAGGGAAGTCATTTGAGTAGCTAAGGTGGATATGTTAATATTTGCTCGTTTATTTTTTCAGGATTGACAGGATCACTATACATGAAGGTCACCAAAGCTATCTTCCCTGTGGCAGGGCTTGGAACGCGGTTTTTACCTGCCACCAAGGCTAACCCTAAGGAAATGTCTAAAATTGTCTATGAATTTGCTCTCTCACGGCAGTAACACGGGTTCGAGTCCCGTAGGGAGCGCCATATAACCATATGATTTTAAATAAAAATTAAGTAAAAGTAGCTAAAGCGACTGTCAATAATAGTGAAGAGAGAATTTAATATATGTTTCGCAAGTTATTATTTCCACGTGTTACGTTGGCGAATGTTTCTATTTTAAGAGGAAAAGTGTCGAATTTAAAATATATGACTCATGTAAGCGGGGGTAAGGAATCAGTTGATACGAGCTATATTGCTACATTTGAAATTAATTCCCAATCTATTATATTGTCATGCAGTGAACCGATCCTGATTGATATGGATGATGAAGTGGCAGTAGCAGGTTATATCAGCCAAGGTATATTCAGAAGTACGGCTTACTATAATTTTAGCAAAAAAGTGTATCATGCGAGTCGTGTGAGTTGCCTTGTGTTTTATATTTTTGCACTCCTATTTCTTGGGTTAACAGCCATTCTGTTGATCGCTAGCAGTGCTTCTTTTCTAGCCATATTGATTTCTGGGGTTCTTGCTTTTGTGAGTTATCGATTTTATCATGCAGGAAGAGTTCTTTTTGAAGCAAGTCATCTCATAATAAAAAAAGTTTTGTGATTTTTACTACAGAAATTTTCTCCCACGAGAAGATATCATTATGATCGCTCGTAAATCAATAATAATGAATTATATCTTGTCTAGTGCAATGTTGGGTATCACTACACTATCTTATGCGGCAAGCAACTCATCTATTGAGGTCTTTTCTTCTAAGATGGTAAAACAGAATTGCTATAAAATAAATATCAGATTATGAGAGGCATGCTATGCTAAAGAATAATGGTAAAACTCGTTGTGCATGGGTAAGCGATGATCCTGTTGATATCGCTTACCATGATAAAGAATGGGGTGTACCTATTTATGATGATAGATTACTCTTTGAGTTTTTGATTTTAGAAGGGGCGCAAGCAGGATTAAGTTGGCTAACTATATTGAAGCGACGTGATCATTATCGTAAATGCTTTAATTATTTTGAGGCAGAAAAAATCGCGCGTTATAATGCTAGTCAGTATGGAAAATTATTAATTAATCCAGGTATTATTCGTCATCATTTAAAAATTAAATCAGTTATTACTAATGCGCAGGCTTATTTGGCGGTTAAACAAGAATTTTCTGGGTTTTCTGAATACATTTGGCAGTTCGTGGGAGGGGAGCCAATACAGAATAAATGGGTAAGCTCTAAACAAGTGCCAGTCAATACTTCTCTATCGGATAAGATGTCAAAAGATTTAAAAAAAAGAGGATTTAAATTTGTAGGGAGTACTATTTGCTATGCATTTATGCAAGCTGTTGGCATGGTTAATGATCATCTTGCTTGTTGTTTTCGGTATGATGAAATCAAAAAAATTAATTGAAAATGGATACTGATTCTTCGCTTTGCTCAGAATGACAATATAGCGCATTGAATCAAGGCAGTAAATTTGAGAGAATTTTTGTCCTATGTCATTACAAATAGCGTTAGATCATCCTACATTAATACTCAAACCCAAGCTTCAGGAAGTGAGTAAAAACTTTTTGAATATGTTTGGCTTCAGTTATTTTCAGTATCTTAGATGTTATGCGGATGGCTCTATAGGATTGTTGACGAATTTTACAGGGTTGATTGAATATTTTATGCATGTAGATAATTCGCCTGTCGTTTTTTCGTCATTTGAAAGTCAGCATGAGAGTTTGCATTCTTACTGGTTTTTGTGGGATGAAGTATTGCCTAAACTACCAGTATCGTTGGCTAGAGAGCAGTACAATTTGCATAATGGGCTTACACTCGTCAGACGTTGTAAAGATTATTACGATATGATTGCTGTGGCTTTACCTTATGAGCAAGAGAATGCAGGGTCTTTTTATTTGAGTAAATTAAAAGCAATTGAGCAATTCATTAATGAATTTGATAAAGATAATAAGGACTTGATTCAGGTAATGAACAAAAATCCTATTGCGTTGCCCAGAGCATATCGCGATGTGAATTATCAAAAGATGTGTTTAGTCAATGGCAGGCTGGATGTCTGGGGGAGGTATGGGAAGACTTATATTACTGCACAAGAGTTAATGTGTTTAAGACTTTTTCTGCAAGGTGCTTCGTACAAAGAAACAGCTCAGTTACTGAATATTTCTGCGCGCACGGTGGAAACTTATATGCTCAGGATTAAGCAGCGCACTGGATTTTCGACGCGTTTTGAAATAGAGAATATGCTGTTTTAGTCCGTGTTGAGCACGGACAGACATCATTATTTTCAATTGCTACAATTCGCAGAGAATAATTTATGGAGAGGATCGATCAGATGAAAATGCCAGAAAAAAATCCAGCAGAACAAATTTTTAATCAATTTTGTGAAGGATACAAGCAGCGTAATTTAACCGCCTTACTTAAACTCTTTACAAAAAATATCAATATGTGGGGTTCTGGTCTTGACGAATACCGCGTAGGTTTAAAAGAAGTTGAAGAGCAATTAAAGCGTGACTGGAGTCAAGCGGAAAAAGGAGAAATTGAAGTGGTATCGTTTGTTCCAACGTCGCAGGATGCATTGTGGGCTGCTGCGCTTTGTAATGCCAAAATTACCATCGAGGGGAAGGAGCATATTTTTGAGCATTTACGTGGGACGCTTATAATAGAAAAAGAGAATGGGATCTGGAAAATTTCTCATATGCATGCATCGTTTCCTGACTATAGAAATGTAGAAAATGGATCGTTTCCTGTCAACGGCTGAGAAAAATGTTGCAAATCATATGGAAGTGTTTAATCTCATGTCCTTGTGTGAATTATTTAATGGCATACAAGTGGTGAGGGATTAAATATGCATTTAATAGAAAAAGAAAATGGCATTTTAGAATATGTTGCAGATAAAAATGAAACTGCAGAGAATCAACGATTCATTGCGGAAATTGCAAAGTATAAACTGGTGCGCCATGGCGCTGGCATCTATTTCTTTAGTAAAGAAGATGAAAGACTAATACTTTATTCCAATCCTTTTGATAATTCATTGTTTGTATGTGACCCGAGTGGATATGCGCTTGCTGCTGAGTTTGGTGCTAAACGTTTTCCAGTCGGGAAAGCACGGACTCAGATGCTGGAAGCGAAGACGAATGAAGTAAAAGCTACCCAGTTTGAGCGTGACTTGTCATTTCCACTACAGGCGATGCAGGATGAAAAAGCAACGCCAGGTATTAAAGTTGCAACTTTGCAAGAATTGTTAATTCTTAATAAGAAAAATGAAAAGAAAGTATATGAAGACTTGTCGGAATTATTTAATCGTTGCGCTAATTTTACTCCAGGAAAACAGCAAGAGTATTTAGAAGGCGGGCAGGTGGCAGATAAATTTTGTCGCGCTAATCTAGAGAGCCAGCAGTCCCATTCTTCTATTGTGACGGATCAGATATTTTTGCTGAATAAAAGCAATAAAGTGATTGGCACAATCAGTGCTACTGTTATGGTGCATCGAGGTGGAGCAATCAATGTTTATTTTTATGATGAAGTTGTTGATTACACCACATTGTTGAATCCTCAGGAAAAAGCAGAGCTACAAAGACTTTACAAAAATGATGAGAAATTATCAGAAGTCGAACAGAGAGACGCTATAGCTAAGATAATTGAACCGAAGCGTTTAGAATTAATGGCACCTTTATTTGCAGCCGCACGGAAAAAAGTAACTCAAACTATACGTGAACTTTCTGGACTATCAATAGACGCATTAGATCAGCAAATAAAAGAAGGAATGGTGCATGCCTTTGTTCGTGCGGCTGATGGGAGAGTTCCTACTTATAGAGAGCTGGGGTGCGGAGAAAAAAAACCAGATACTTATGTGATCCATGGGCCTCCGACTGGCCCTGCTAATATGTTGGTTAGTCATGTGAAAAGTTGGGCTAATCAGCAATTAGAGAGGCTCTCGAAGAGTGCTGTAGTGGCGGAACAACCTGCAGCGCGCAATTCTTATTTAAGCTATGGAAAAGTTTTTAGTTATGGTGTAGCACTGGCTGCGCTAGGGGTGATAGCGGTGAAGCTGTGGAATCGTGGGAGTGGAGATGCTTTATCTGCTTCTCTAGGAGAGCCGCAACCTCCTGTGTTTGGACCTGGAAAAAAATAGCAACTTTGTCTAATTATATACTGCTTAGAATTTCTCTCTCCCGCAGAAATCAGTTTTTCTAGCATCATTTATGGGCGGGAGAGGGAAATTCTAATAAGAAATGCCAACTGATATTAATTTGAATGCAGTTGTCTTGTTATGCTATTCAGCTTCTTTGATATCCATTGGCTTGCTAAAAGTACAAGGCTTATGTGGGCAAACTAATTCAGTCCCGTGTTTTTTAGTGATTTTAATGGTTAAAATCGGCCATGCGCAGGTAGGACAAGCTTGGGCGACGGGTTCATTCCAGGTGGCATATTTACAATCAGGATAGCGTGCGCAAGAAAAAAATATTTTACCCATGCGTGATTTGCGTTTTAACATTTTGCCTTGGTTGCATTCAGGGCAATCAATACCCGTGTCTACTGGTTTTTGCAATGACTCGATGAACTTGCAATTGGGGTAACTGCTGCAACCGATAAATTTTCCATAGCGTCCTGTGCGTAGTTGTAAAGGGCCACCGCACTGGGGGCAAGTTCTGCCTTCTACTACTTCAGCAGTCACCACATTGTCCTTGTCTTCATCCACGCTTCGTGTGTAATCACATTCAGGATAAGCGGTGCAACCAATAAAACGGCTGTGACGGCCTAAACGGATAGATAAAGGTTTGCCGCATTTGGGGCACGCCTCATCCAGTGCTTCTTGTGTTACATCACTCCGTTTAACAGTTTCTAATACTTCATCGACCAGGTGCTTAAACGGCTTCCAGAATTCTGTTAATAAAGGTACCCATTCTTTTTCACCGCAGGCGACAGAGTCTAATTCATCTTCTAATTTCGCTGTGAAATCATAATCAACATATTGTGTAAAATGTTGCGTCAAAAATTTATTCACAATACGGCCTACATCGGTAGGCTTAAAGCGCTTGTTTTCCAGTGAAACATATTCACGGTGTTGTAAGGTATAAATAATCGCAGCGTAAGTAGAAGGCCTGCCAATACCATATTCTTCCAGTGTTTTAATTAAAGTGGCTTCAGAATAACGAGGTGGTGGCTCAGTGAAATGTTGATTGCATTGAATGTCGTTGAGATCTACGATATCGCCTTCAGCCAGCGGTGGTAAAATGCGGTCTTCATCGTGATCCGCTTTTTTATCATCCACATCTTCTTTATAAACTAACATGAAACCAGGATCAGTAATGACTGAGCCTGTAGCGTGATAAATATTGCCTTCGCCACCTATTAAATCGACAGCAACAGTATCAATGGTGGCATGAATCATTTGACAAGAGACAGTTCGTTTCCAAATGAGATCATACAGTTTAAATTGTTCCGCATTGAGATGTTCTTTTACATTTTCAGGTAAGTGCAATACGGAAGTGGGACGGATGGCTTCATGCGCTTCTTGAGCATTTTTCGCCTTAGTCTTATAAGTGCGGGGCTCGTCTGGTATTTGATCTTTCCCATAACGGCTACCAATAAAACGCCGAATTTCGGCAGTCGCTTCCTCTGCCAGGTTCACAGAGTCAGTGCGCATATAAGTAATCAAGCCCACGGCACCACTGCCAATATCAATGCCTTCATACAGTTGCTGTGCCGTACGCATGGTACGTTGCGCGGTAAAGCCTAATTTGCGTGCGGCTTCTTGTTGTAAGGTAGAGGTAGTAAAAGGTGCTGCCGGATTGCGCTTGCGTTGCTTTTTTTCAACTTTAGTGACATGTAATTTGCCATTGGCGGCTTTAAGTAAATGATGCTTAACTTCTGTCGCTGCTTCCGTTGTTGTAATGGAAAATTGTTCGAGTTTTTTACCTTGGTAGGTTGTTAGTTTTGCAGTAAATGGCAGCTTAATAGCAGCGGCTTCTGCCACAATACTCCAATATTCCTGGCTAACAAATTTTTCAATTTCTTCTTCGCGTTCCACAATCATGCGCAGCGCAGGGCTTTGCACACGTCCAGCAGATAAACCGCGGCGCACTTTGCGCCATAATAAAGGAGATAAATTAAAGCCTACTAAATAATCCAGAGCACGTCGTGCTTGTTGTGCATTGACCAAATCCATGGAAATTTCACGTGGATGTTCAATAGCAGCTTTAACAGCTGCATGCGTAATTTCGTGAAACACGACACGATGGGATGCTTTATTTTTTAAGGCCTTTTTCTCTTCCAAGATAGTTTGGATATGCCAGGAAATGGCTTCACCTTCACGATCAGGGTCAGTCGCCAGATAAAGTGTGTCTGCTTTTTTCATGGCAGCAACGATGGCGGTAACGTGTTTGGTGTTTTTTTCGATGAGAGCATAGTGCATTTTGAATTTGTGAGCCGTATCTACCGCGCCCTCTTTAGGCAATAAGTCTCGCACATGGCCGTAAGAAGCCATGACGCTAAAACTGGCGCCTAAATATTTTTTAATAGTTTTTGCTTTTGCGGGAGACTCTACAATCACTAGATTTTTCGACATACCAAGCTATCTTCCTTAATGTAAAACATCGAATGCATCGGCCAGGACCATATCTTGCATTAACGTCAATGCAGCTTTTTTGTCGGGTTGATTGAATAACACCATTAATATCACCCATTTGATACGTCCTAAGTCCACTTCCCTGTAATCTAAAGCCATAATCCGATCAATTGCCATTTCACGTGTGATCGGATCAATGATACCTATTTGTTCCAGATGTAATAATAAACCACGACCTTCTACACCCAAACGTTCTGCTTCTTCCGGCACATAGTGTCGGATAGCGAGAGGGGTGAGCTGGTGGCTGGGCGCTACAGTTTGTTGAAATTGAATTAAGCCATTCAACCAATGTAAGGCGCGGTTAATTTCATAACGGTCAAAGCCGATTTTTTCGAGTTCTAGCATGATGGCATCATTGTCCATTTTAAGGACTGCTGTGTCATCCATATAGTTTTCAAATAAAAACATTAATATTTCAAACATAGTTACCTGTTAGTTAGTTGATAGCCGCCCAGCGTGGTTTTGATTAAACCCTGCAATTCCAAGGATAACAGCATGGAGGAAACTTCACTCGCCGTCAATCCACTGCGTACTATAATAGTATCGAGTGCCGTGATTTCATAGCCAATGTGTGCAAGTAATGCACGCAGAGGAGGGGCGAGTGTAACATGCTTTTTTGCCTTGGTGATAGTCTTTATCGGCGCTGTGACAGCTTGTAAAGCGCTTAATTCTTCCACAATATCCTCTATTGTTTCAACTAGTTTTGCTCCCTGACGAATTAAATGGTGGCAACCACGCGCGAGTGGATTATGGATAGAGCCTGGAATGGCGAAGACTTCACGGCCTTGTTCGTTGGCGTAGCGGGCGGTGATGAGTGAGCCGCTCTGGATGGCGGCCTCTACGACGAGGACGCCTAGGCTTAAGCCGCTGATAATACGGTTACGTTGAGGGAAATGGGCTGCTTTGGGTGGCTCGAAAGGAGAGAATTCGGAAAGGAGCGCGCCGTTGGCGGCGATGACTTGTGCCAGTTTACGGTGCGATGCAGGATAGATTTGGTTTAAACCGGTGCCAAATACCGCGACTGTTTTCCCGCTCGCGCTTAAGGCGCCGCGGTGGCTTGCGGCATCAATACCCAGTGCCAGGCCGCTGGTGATGTGCAAACCGGCTTTAGCTAAGGTGTAGGCAAAATAGTGAGCCAGTTCTTTGCCGGATGCGGTGGGATTGCGTGAGCCGACGATGGCGAGTTGCGGTTGATGTAAGAGGGTTATATCACCGCGTATATATAATAGGAGAGGAGCGGCGGCAATTTCTCGCAGTAATGGAGGGTAGTGAGTGTCAGCGATGGTAAGAAGGTGGCAGGCATTTTTTTCACACCAGGCTAAGTTTTTTTCGGCAGTGTGCCAATCAGGGTTTTGTAATAAATGAATCTGGTCTGCTGTGAGGCCGGCTGTGGCTAAGTCAGAAGGTGTGGCGGAGAAAAGTGTTTTGATGTTACCGAATAATGTTAGCCAATGATGAAAAGTAATAGGGCCAATACCATGTAAATGGGTTGCGGCGAGCCAATAGAGAATATCGTTAGGTAGTGAGTGGTTATTCAAATGATAACTTCCTTTATAATAATTGCTTAGCACTAGCTTCTCCCCCTGTGGTAGGGAGGGCAATTGCATTCTGAATTGATATTTTATTAAGCAGTACTTGGATTAGGAAAATATCATTTTAGATTATTTTATGTGCGATTGCCTTGACCCCTCACGGCGCACCGGCCTCTCCCACCAGAGGAGAGGCTTAATGCTACAGGGTCTTCTTGGAAATGATTAGCTGCTTCGTACCAACTTCGCGCGTTCGCTGTTTCTCAGTCCTAATTGCACTCTTTGAGATGCCTCTAATGCTTCTCTGTGTTCTGTTGAAACGCCGCCTAACTTTGGTGTTTCCTCATGAGCAGTTGCAAAAATAGCGTGATCAAGTAACTTACGACGTTCGTCTGTTGATTGCTCTACTGTTAGAGCAAACGGATTATTGCTTATGCTATACTCATTTTTTTTATTATAAATTGTATTATCAAGCTGTACTGCTTGCTCTCTCAATTCTGTAATGAAAGTAGTTCTTGTTAAAGAGTAAGCACGATCTGCGAGAAGCGCGCCATATCTGCGTTCTTTTACAAACTCAGCGTCTTTATAACGATCATATATCTTCATTAAGTCTGCAAATGTACGAGCAGCTTTAATTTCTTTCTTTAACTCACTCCGTATTTCTAATTTATCACTCTTAGAGTACGCTGTCGGGTGGTATACCCATCGTATAGGCGCATACAATATACCGCCAATAGTTTTAAGTGCTTGCTTGAGCCATGTATCATGTTCTTTGGAGACGAATCTGGCTTTTGGTAATTCTTGTTCGCGGGTTAATAAAAATCGTGACTATTTTTTTACCTCTCATATTGATAACCAATGCTAAGCAAGTGCTGACTGAACAGAGACCTCACAACAAAGATAAAATCTCATTCAGCACTATTTTACTAATATTAAGATGACATTGTTCATCCAACTCACGGATGCAAGTCGGGCTGGTGACATTAATTTCTGTTAAATAATTTCCAATCACATCCAACCCAACAAACAATAAACCTTTTTCTCGCAATGCAGGGCCAATTGCTTGGCATAACTTAACATCTTGCGGTGTTAAAAGCTGTGCTACTCCTTTTGCTCCTGCTGCCAAATTTCCACGTAATTCACCCGTGGCAGGAATACGCGCCAAAGCATAAGGCACAGGGTTGCCATTGATTAATAAAATCCGTTTATCACCCGCGATAATTTCTGGAATATAACGTTGTACCATCATGAAACTTTTTCCTTGTTGTGTCAATGTTTCAAACACAACACTCGCATTGACATCCGACTCTTGTAAACGAAATACCGAGGTGCCGCCCATCCCATCTAGTGGTTTACAAATAATATCTTTTTGTTCCTGAAAAAAATCGCGCAATAATTTAATATTGCGTGTGATTAAAGTCGGTGGGCACTGTTCAGGAAACCACGCGGTATAAAATTTTTCATTTGCATCGCGTAAGCTTTGTGGTTTGTTAATGACTGTTGCGCCTGCTTGCTCAGCCAATTCTAAAATATAAGTGGTGTAAATATATTCCAGATTAAATGGCGGGTCTTTACGGAGCAAAATAACATCCAGCGCAGATAATTCAATGCGCTGATAGTCGCTTAATTCAAACCAGTGTTGCGGATCATGCAAAACGTTTAATAACCTGCTATGACCAAATGCTTTTCCGTCTCGCACAAATAAGTCTTGTTGCTCAAAATAATATAATGTCCAACCACGTGCAGCTGCTTCCCATAACAAGGCAAGTGTACTGTCTTTTTGATAATGGATAGCTTGGATCGGGTCCATTACCACACCCAATTTTATGGTCATGGCTTATGTTGCTCCAGTAGTTCACGTGCCGCTGCCAGCATGCTTAAGCGTGCGATGACGCCGTAAGCATAAAAACGGTTTTGACAAGCTTCAGGGTGCGCCTGTTTGTCAGGTTGGTGACATGTTTTTACAAACGCGAGTGGTTCAAACTGCATGCCAGGGGTATTGAGGTTCTCATCAATGCCACGCTCTTTATGAACGCGATAAAAACCACCCACTACACGCTGTCCCCATAAGTAGACGACAGGTTCAGCCACTGCATTGGTTGCGCTCCAGGTTTCAAAAGTATAAACGCCTTCTTGTACGATGACACGGTGTACCGGTTGACCGCTTTTGGATTTGGACATGCGTGTGCGTTCTCTACGGTTTAAAGAAGCAATTTCTTTTGCGTCACGTACTGTCATCACAGCCATGCCATAAGTGCCCGCATCGGCTTTGATAATGACAAAAGGTTTGCAGGTAATTTGGTATTCATCATATTTTTTTTGAATATCTGCCAACAATTGCGTGGTGTGATGTATTAAACAATCTTCACCTGCTCTTTGCATAAAATCAATTTCGCCGCAATGTAAAAATAAAGGTGAAATAAACCAGGGATCAATATTAATTAATTTAGCAAAGGTATCGCTCACATCAGCATAATATTGGAAATGGCCTGATTTTAAACGTTGACTCCAGCCGAGCTCAGCCGGCGGGACTAGCGGTTGCTGTAAATTTTGTAAAATGTCTGGAATGCCTGTGGATAAATCGTTATTCAATAAAATAATATCAGGGACAAATTCATTGACTGCTATTTTATTTTGCTGGCGTGTAACGGGGATCAGTTTAAAAATTTCGCCGGTAGTGAGTGTAATGGTGGTAAGCTCTGTTAATAAAGAACCCAGGCGTACTGTAAATCCTGCGGTTGTTAAAATATGTAATAAAGTCTTGATATTGTCCCAGTAATGCAGATTACGGGTGTGATTTTCCGGGATTAAGACCAGTTTTTTTGCTTGGGGCTGTTGTTGTAGGATCGCCAAGCGTGCAGCTTCAATGGAAAGAGGGAAAAACTCTGGGTTCAGATTATTAAAACCCGCCGGGAATAAGTTCATATCAATGGGTGCCAATTTAAAACCTGAATTACGTAAATCAACAGAGCCATATACGGGTGCAGGACTTAACTGCCATTGCGCAGTGAACCAGTCTTCAATTTCTTTTTCTTTATTAAGTAATTGCTGCTCTAGTAAATGCAAAGGTGCCACAGAAGCAGTAGTCAAATGAGGTGTTTGATAAATTTGATTAATCGACACGCGTTGTTTCCTTTAATTTTTGTGTATGTGCTAATAACTCTGCGGCAGTTGCTTCACCAATCCAGCGTTCGGCAATTAATTCTTTGCCATTGGGTGCAAAAAATAATAGTGTAGGTGGTGCAATAACGTGAAAGCGTTGCATGAGTGCCTGGTCAAAGTGATTATCCGCTGTGATATCACCGCGGAGCAAGATAAAATTAGCGAGCGCTTGTTTTACAGCCAGTTTGGTGAAGACGTAACGCTCCATGCGTACACAACTTTCACACCAGCTAGCCGAAAAATCAAGTAGCACCCATTTTTTTTCTTGTTTAGCTTGAGCGAGTTTTTGATCTAATTGTGTCATGTCTTTCAGCGTGATAAACGTAGCTTGAGTATCATAGAGTGCAGTATTGGAAGTGAAGCGCCACTTTTCCCAGGGGTGAAGAGGATCAGCATTACCTAATAGTGCTCCGATCAGCAAGATGATGCCATAAACTAAAAAGAAGGTAGCTAAACCATGGCGTAAATGCTGCCAATGACTGATGATTTTTGTAAAGTCACCCATCATAATGGCAGAGGTAATCAATAAAATAGACCAGAGAGATAAAGCGAGCGGGCCAGGGATGATGCGAGCCAAGAGCCATATAGCGAAAGCAAGCATCATGACACCAACCAAGTGTTCAATAGTTTGCATCCAGGCACCTGTTTTAGGTAAAAATTTTGCCACAGAAGCGCCTACTAATAATAAAGGCAATCCCATACCTATGCCGAGTGACAATAAAGCAAGCGCACCTAACCTTAGATCACCCGTATGGGCAATATAGGCAAGTACGCCTACCAATGCGGGGCTGATGCAGGGGGAAACAATCAAACTGGAAATGCTGCCCATTATAAATACACTAAGATAAGCCCCACCTTTTTGTCGGTTGCTTAACTCGGTTAGGCGTTTTTGCCAGCGCGAGGGTAACTGAAATTCATACAAACCAAACAAGGATAAGGCTAAGAGAACAAATATTCCGCTAAATAATATAATGATCCATGGTTTTTGTAATTCTGTCTGAATACGACTGCCTATCAGGGCAACGATGAGGCCAGCAATGGCATAGGTAATTGCCATGCCTAAGACATAGGCCAGAGATAGACCGAAGGTTTTGGTTGTGGGGTTTTTCTTACGCTGGCCAATGATGATGCCGGATAAGATGGGCACCATGGGAAGGACGCAAGGGGTGAAGGCTAAGAGCAAGCCTAGACCCAGAAAACTTAACACTATAATAAGAAGGTTGTGCTTAGTGAATATCATTTCTGCATAGGCTGGTTCAGAGGTGGCAGGAGTGGTCGACGTTATAAGCAGCCTTGATGGATGAGTTATATTGAATTGGAGGTTCTTTTTGATGGGGCTGTAGCAAAAGCCTTTGCTGGAGCAACCTTGGTATTCGATGGTGAGGGCCAGAGAGGCTTGAGGTGTAGGTGTGAGTGGAACTACAATTTTAAGAGTGCCGGTGTAGACTTGGGAAGTTCCATGGATAGCGTCATGTTGGGTGATGCCTGGGGGTAAAGTGAAGTGGGTTATTTTTATCTGGTTGCTGGAGAGATGTAATTGGTTTTGGTAAAGGTAATAGCCAGGGGCAATATTCCATTGCAGGATTAATTGATCAGGCTGGTTTACGTGGGCTGAAAGAGTAAATGCTTGTTCGGGGAGAAGTGGTTGATTGGATGCTTGGGCATGGCTAATTAATGTAGCCAGGCTTAATAAAATGCTCAGTAAAAATTTTTTCATGGCGAAGCTCTCTTAGTATTAGCCGCTCCCCTTGTGAGAGAGGCCGACGCCGTAGGCTGCGGGTGAGGGGTGCTTTTAGCAGCCTAAAAATAATTTGATATGTTTTCCATTTGTTCAGAATGAAGAATAACCTTGTTTTGTTATGCCGCTAAAAGCACCCTTCACCCGTTGCGTAGCAACTGCTTCTCCCATAGGGGGAGAGGCAATATGTAAGATAATATAGCCTCTACTCTCTGCCAGCAAACATTTCCCGCTTGACTCTCACTCATTTCCATATATATTTGGCACTCAGCACTTGAGAGTGCTAAATTGACCCCCATATAAAGCATACAGCTACCTCTAATTAAGGGTCAGCAGAAACACCCGATTTTTAATTTTGACAAGTCAGGAGAAACACATATGAAGCAAACTGGTAAAAAGATTCGTCCCTTGGCGGATCGAATTGTAGTGCAACCTCGTGAATTAGAAACCACTACCGCTGGTGGTATCGTTATCCCAGATACGGCGGATAAAGATAAGCCAATCCAGGGAACTGTACTGGCAATAGGCGCTGGTAAATATATAGAAGGTAAGTTGCAGCCATTACAAGTTAAAGTGGGCGATACGGTTCTATTTGGTAAATATGCTGGCACGAACGTTAAGCTCGGCGACCAAGAATATCTGGTTATGCGTGAAGAAGATGTTATGGGTGTTATGGAAGAGTAATTTCAGGCTCTTTTTGTTCATTATTAATTATATGATTATGAGGAAATAAATATGGGTACAGCTAAAGAGATTAAATTTGCTGAAGAAGCACGCCAGTTAATGCTCGCGGGTGTGAATGAGTTAGCGAATGCAGTGCAAATCACCATGGGCCCGCGCGGTCGTAATGTGGTTATCGATAAATCATTTGGTGCGCCGACAGTCACTAAAGACGGTGTTTCAGTCGCCAAAGAAATCGAGTTCAAAGATAAATTCAAGAACATGGGCGCTCAGATGGTTAAAGAAGTGGCTTCGCAGACTTCGGATGAAGCAGGCGATGGTACGACTACTGCTACTGTGTTAGCTCGTCAAATTCTCGTAGAAGGTTTGAAAGCAGTTGTTGCTGGTTTCAATCCAATGGATTTGAAACGCGGCATTGATAAGGCAGTGGCTGCGGCAGTTGAAGAATTGAAGAAGCTGTCCGTACCTTGCAAAGACAATAAAGCGATTGCTCAGGTCGGCACCATTTCTGCTAACTCAGATGACTCTATCGGCAAAATTATTGCTGATGCCATGGGTAAAGTGGGTAAAGAAGGTGTGATTACCGTTGAAGAAGGTTCTGGTTTAGAAAATGAACTGGCTGTGGTTGAAGGTATGCAGTTTGACCGTGGTTACCTCTCACCTTACTTCATCACTGACCAACAAAGTATGACAGCTAATCTGGAAAACCCATTTATCCTGATTGTTGACAAGAAAATTTCTTCAATCCGTGATTTATTACCTGTACTGGAAGGGGTAGCTAAATCAGGTCGCAGCTTGTTGATTATTGCTGAAGATGTAGAAGGTGAAGCGTTAGCGACCTTGGTTGTTAACCATATGCGTGGCATTGTAAAAGTGTGCGCAGTGAAAGCACCTGGTTTTGGTGATCGCCGTAAAGAAATGTTGCAAGATATTGCGACTTTGACAAAGGCGCAAGTGATTTCAGAAGAGATTGGTCGTACATTAGAGTCAACTACTTTGAAAGACTTAGGTTCAGCAAAGCGTGTACATATCACTAAAGATAACACCACTATTATTGATGGTGCTGGTGATAAAAAAGAAATTACGGAACGTATTACGCAATTGCGTGCTCGTATTGAAGAAACCACCTCTGATTATGATCGTGAAAAATTGCAAGAACGCGTCGCTAAATTAGCTGGCGGTGTTGCTGTCATTAAAGTAGGTGCAGGTTCTGAAATTGAAATGAAAGAAAAGAAAGCGCGCGTTGAAGATGCGTTGCATGCAACTCGTGCAGCAGTAGAAGAAGGCGTTGTTCCTGGCGGTGGTATTGCGTTAATTCGCGCGCTGCAAGCGGTCAAGAACCTCAAGGGTGACAATGAAGCGCAAGCAATGGGTATTCAATTGACACGTAAAGCGCTGGAAGCGCCACTGCGTCAGATTGTTACCAATGCTGGCTATGAAGCGTCTGTTGTGGTTAACAAAATTCTGGAAGGTAAAGCGAACTATGGCTTCAACGCTGCAACTGGAGAATACGGTGATATGCTAGATATGGGTATCTTGGATCCAACCAAGGTAACACGTACTGCATTGCAACACGCCGCATCGGTTGCTGGCATGATGATTACCACAGAATGCATGATCACTGAACTTCCCAAAGATGAAGCTGACACTGGCGGTATGGGTGCTGGTGGTGGTATGGGCGGTATGGGTGGCATGGGCGGTATGATGTAAGTCGAATTTGTTTTTGGGCATACGGGTTTTTGGTATGCCCTTATTCAAATGAAGATAATATGGTTGTATAAAACCCCGCTAAAAATAGCGGGGTTTTTTTTAGTATTTTTTACGCAAGCACTGCTAAGAGCACTGTTAGGGAAATTCTAAGCAGTATCTGATTAGAAAAATATTATTTTAGGCTATTTTAAGTGCGATTGTTTTACCTTTCACCCGTTGCGCAACGAAAGCATCCCACAAAAGGAGAGGCTATTGCCTAAGCAGGAGAGAAATTAGAAGTAGGATTTGCGGCGACTTAAGATGGGTTTGCAAGCAGGATTTTTATTTGGATTGTCAGTGATATTGAGTAATGATATAGAGCGCTTTCTGGATAATGCGACTGTCAGTTTATTTTTTCCCTGTTTTTCTTCATCTATTTCTACTAAAGAAACTGGCGTAGAATGCTTTGCTTTTCGCCACAGTTGCCATAATTCTAGCTCTTTTTGTTGTTGTTGAGCACCTAGTTGCTGTTTTGCTAATTGTTGCGATTGTGTTGCTATCTGCCGCTGTAATGCAAGATTATTTTCCCTAGACTTTTTTATTTTCTTCTTGGCTATTAATTTTTCTTGTAAACAATCAAGTAAATCATGATTACAATAATTTTCTGCTTTTTCTTTGGCGCTATTCATTTGCCTAGCAGCGCTATTTATTTTTTCATAAATTTGATCCATATAAGATGCGATAAAAAAAACAGCTGCACCCATAGCCAGTAAAGTGCAGCAGGCAATGCTGATAGGATTACTGCTGAGTACTGTGCCGCCAATGACACCTATCACAGTGTAAAGCGTGTCACCAATGACTAACATAATCCCCGCCTTCATAATGCAGTAACGTGCAATTTTCCTAAGCGCTTTTTCCTGATAGCGATGCACAGTATTATTGATGAAAGTGATTTGCGTATTGAATTTTTTACAAAGTTTAACGTAATGACTAAATTCTTTCGTGCTATGAATTTTCTCTGCAGTGACTAATAAATTCTTTTCAATTTGTGTAGTGGTGTCAATTTGTTTTTCATAGATGCTCAATGTACTCTGCAAATTTTCATCGTTAGTCAATCCTAATTTCTCTTTGAGGAATTCCATCTCGAATGCGTAGTATAAAGCGCAGGCGCATAAAACCCCCAGTATTGAGCAGATCACGACAGGCCAGACTGAAATAGAAGCGCTCAGGCCAAGTATTTCAAGTAATGATTTAACTCCATCAATACCCTGCAATGCTGCGATGACCGTTCCAATCGGGAAAAGCACCCAATAGAGTATTTTTTTAAATGATTTTTTAAAAGTATCAGGATTATCTGGAGGTGCTGCTGGTGCTTTATCAATGTTGGGCAAGCTATTTAATGCTGCGATTTTTATAGCCAATTTCCCAAGTTCAATCGCGTATTGCAGTTTTTCTTTTTCTTCTTTACTAGATAAACCAAGTTGCTGGCTAGCGATTATAAGCGTGTCTGGTTTTTCAAGTTCAGTATAGGCATGGAGCAGTTCTTCAATAGAATAGAAATTGGAATGTTGAAAGAATAACCATGACATCCAGCGCGGTGTGGTCGTTGACAGAGAGCTTGAGTTTTTTATCAAATCCGTGCAATTTACATAGTCTAATTTCTGGATGATATGACCTAGATTCTGTTTGTTGGTATCGAATATATTGTTAAATGATTGCATGATTGTAGTCCTTGTTTGTTTGGTGTTAGAGAATAAAAAGAGTTTGCGTGAAAGTGGGTGGTGGAATTGAAGATAGAGGAGTGATTTTGCTTAGCATAGCCCCTCTCCCGCAAGGAGAGAGGCTATGCAAGTCAGGGCAATCGCACTTAAATATAGTCTAAAATGATATTTTTCTAAGCAGCGCTTGCTTAATAAAATATCAATTTCGAGTGTAATTGCCCTGCTATACAAGTAAGAGATGAGAGTTAGATAAGACCGAAAACTGCAGCGATTCCATTAACGAGGAAAATGATAGGTGGAAAAAGAATATAATTCAAAACATGAGTAAACATCAAGACCAATAAAATAAAAAATCCATACGGTTCAAGACGGTAAAAATACCAAGCGATTTTCCCCGATAATAAGTGAGAAAGTGCTCGCCCGCCATCTAATGGTGGAATGGGTAAACAATTCAAGACGCCCAGCACGATGTTAATTTGAATTCCCGCCATACCCATTCCCATCAACGGCACCCCAAACCAAAGCGGCAAGCTCATGCTGGCTTTCGCAATGGCGGCCCATAATAAGGCCATCAATAAATTCGCTGTAGGCCCAGCCAATGCAACAAAGACCATATCTGTACGCGGGTTACGTAGATTGCGTGCATCTACAGGCACGGGCTTAGCCCAGCCAAAAATAAAATTGCTGATCATCAGTAATATGACAGGGATGACAATAGTGCCTAGAGGGTCGATGTGTTTAAGAGGATTTAAAGTTAATCGCCCAGATAAACGTGCTGTCTGATCACCAAACAGCGAAGCTACCCATCCATGCGCGACTTCATGGCCTGTAATGGCAAATAAGACTGGCAAAGCCCAAATAGATATTTTTTGTACAACGCTGAGTTCTATCATGTGGTGATTATAAAAGAAAAATGCTTGAAGGGCTCGTGCAAAAATAACTTTTTCATTGAGCGTCCCGCTGTGCGGGTATTATCTATTCAGCATTTGCTTAGCACTCGCCTCTCCCCTTCTCTTATGAGAGAGGTCACTGCACGTCGACCTCTCTCACAAGGGGAGAGGCGAGTGCTAAGCAAATGCTGAATAGATACGAAAAAAGTTTGGAACTATTGGCCAGTCTCAGCTAGACTCATCTGTCAATATATTAATCCACCCTAAAGCCTGACGGAATTGGGATCAAAAAAAGGGGCTAAGTCGCGTGTCTTTGATTTTTTATAAAACCATAGCCGGTATCTTAATTTTGATGACTAGTTTAGTAGCTGTTATTTATCCTATTAAAGTTCGTGCTCGTCCTCACCATCATCCTATTTTAGAGTTAGGCGATGCTTTTGCGAGCGGTATTTTTTTAGGAGCAGCTCTTTTCCATATGCTGCCTGATGCCATTAATGGATTTGCTAATACTTTAAAGGATACACATTATCCCATAGCCGAATTTTTTTGTGCTTGTGGATTTTTAGTTTTATTATTTCTAGAGCGCATTGCGCAATGTATACCGCATGTCAAAGATGCCAAGCATGCTATGCCTTATATGGTTGCATTGATTTTAATTATTCATTCTTTGATTGAAGGTGGTGTGCTAGGTATTAATACAACCATGGCAACTGCTTTTGTGATTTTTGTAGCTATCATCGCACATAAAAGTTCAGAGAGTTTTGCTTTGGCAGTTATTTTAAATCGTAGTCAAATAATGCTTAAAAATATTATTGTCATTGTAGGGGTATTTTCTTTGATGACGCCCATAGGTATCGTCCTGGGTGCCAAGATGACGTTGCTATTGCCATACCAGTCAGGCCAAATGTGGACGGCAGGGTTTAATGCATTTGCTGCGGGCACTTTTCTTTATATGTCTACTTTGCATCACATTAATCATCATGAGCGAATGCATGAAGCAGAAAATTTAAGGGAGTTTTTGTTTTTGTTTGTGGGGTTGGGAGTGATGGGGCTTTTGGCCAGGTGGGTTTGAGTTTCTGTAATTGCTCGCTCCTATCGCTGTCATCCCCTGAACGGAGTGAAGGATCAGTATCCATTTAGATTCTCTGCTTTGGGATGCTTAAGCAATAAAAAAGAGAATGCAGACTGATCTTTCGCTCCGTTCAGGATGACAGCTTTAATTAATCAACTCCAGCTCTCGCACCGCGTCTCGTTCTTTACGTAACTCATCCAGTGTTAACGCAATCTTTTCTTGCCCAAAAGCATTCTGTTTTAATCCAGCAACTACTTTTAATTTTCCACCTTCCGTTTTGCAAGGCACTGAGAAAATCAGCCCTTCATCTACGCCATACTCGCCTTGCGAACAGTGTGCTACCGAAAAACTTTCATCTTGTGCTGTTTCATGTGTCAGCTGATAAACTGTCATTAATGCTGCATTAGCAGCAGAAGCGGCAGAAGAAGAGCCACGCGCTTTGATCACCTCAGCTCCGCGTTTTTGTACAATGGAAATAAAATCCTGCTGTAACCAATGACTATCTGTAATCACATCAGTGGCTGGTTTACCATTAATCTTGGTATGATAAAAATCAGGGTATTGGGTGGAAGAATGATTGCCCCAGATTGTCATTTGGGTTACAGCGGTGACATCAACGCCCGCTTTTTTAGCAAGTTGGCTGCGGGCACGTAATTCATCTAGCATAGTCATGGCATAAAAACGTTCATTAGGAATATCTTGAGCATTATTCATGGCAATCAGGCAATTAGTATTACAGGGGTTACCAACGACTAAGATGCGTACATCAGCAGCGGCATTGTTATTAATGGCTTGACCTTGAGTAGTGAAAATTTTACCGTTAATTTTTAATAAGTCAGAACGTTCCATACCTTCTTTGCGTGGCACGGCTCCAACTAATAATGCCCAGTTAATGTCACGCATTGCTTCGTTGACGTTTGAAGTGCAGGTGATTTTTTTTAATAAAGGGAAAGCACAGTCATCTAATTCCATTGCGACACCATGGAGCGAAGGGAGTGCGGGTTCTAATTCCAGGAGTTGCAACTCGACTTCTGTGTCGGGACCTAGCATTTGACCGGAGGCGATGCGAAAAATTAAAGCATAGCCGATCTGACCAGCGGCACCTGTGACGGCAATTTTGACGCGTTTTTTCATAGGAATACTCCAGGAGAATCAATGATGGCGGTATTTTAGCGTGAAAGGAGTGAGGTTGAAATCAAAATGAATGACTTTCTGTTGAATTGACAAGAGCCATACTTGCAGGTAACGTGGCCGTTCCTATCAATATGAAAAATTAATATACAATGCTTACCTTTTTTGCTCCTATTCCTTTAAGCTTGTACATCCATATCCCCTGGTGTATACGCAAATGTCCTTATTGCGACTTTAATTCGCACGAATCTCGTCAAGCGATACCCGAAGATTTATACGTAGCAATGCTGATACAAGATTTGGATGAAAATCTCCCTCGCATCTGGGGGCGCAGTTTAAGTAGTATTTTTTTTGGCGGGGGTACGCCAAGTTTATTTTCACCGCAAGCGATTGAGAAAATTCTCACAGCAGTGCATAGTCGTTTGCGTTTTAGCCCTGAGATAGAGATTACTTTAGAGGCTAATCCCGGTACTGTAGATGAGGCACATTTTGTTGGTTTTCGTCAAGCGGGGATTAATCGTTTATCAATCGGTGTGCAAAGTTTGCAAGAGGAAAAATTAAAAGCACTGGGACGTATTCATGGGCGCGAACAGGCTTTACGCGCTATTGATAGTGCTACATGCGCGGGCTTTGAAAATTTTAATCTGGACTTGATGCATGGGTTGCCGGGGCAGTCCATGGAAGATGCGCTGAGTGATTTACGCGATGCACTGGCTTTTAATCCACCGCATTTATCATGGTATCAGTTGACGATTGAGCCAAACACTTTTTTCCATTATCAACCACCACGTTTGCCGGAAGATGATGTATTGTGGAGTATTCAGGAAGAAGGAAAAACAATTATCAGGCATGCAGGTTTTCAGCAATATGAAGTATCTGCTTATGCGCGGCCGGGCTATGAATGTAAGCATAATAAAAATTATTGGGAATTTGGCGATTATTTAGGAATAGGTGCGGGAGCACATAGTAAAATTACAGATGTTGAACAGCGGACTATTACACGGCACTGGCAAGTCAAAAATCCTAGAGACTATCTTGATTCTGCACAATCATTAACGGCGCAGAGAGTGATTTTGACGCCGGCTGATATTTGTTTTGAATTTATGTTGAATGCGCTGCGGGTGACACAGGGAGTGGCGGTAGATTTGTTTAATGAGCGAACCGGGTTGGCTTTGGATGTAGCTGAATCTGCTTTGGCGATGGCAAGAGAGAAAAAACTTTTACGAGATGACTTTGAGGTGTTATGCGCGACGGAGTTGGGGCAGTTATTTTTGAATGACTTGGTGGGGTTGTTTTTGCCTGGGAAAGTAATATCTCGTTAATTAGTCGCTGACGCGAAATTAGCTTTTGTCATCCTGAAGAGAAGGGTTCAGGATGACAAAAGCTAATTTCGCGTCAGCGACTAATTAGGGAGTATTTTTAGTTAAGGTTTAAAAAACCAATGAACTAGAATTAACACAAAAATTGCCCGCAATACTTATCAACAAAATGATAAGAAATGCCCACAGCAATAAAATCTGCATTCTGGAAGCCGCCTCCCCCTTTAAGAGCGCGAGTCCAGCTAAGATCAGTGACCCAGTTTGGGGTTAGCTCGTAGCTCACGCCTGCGCCAAGTAAAGGATGGAAATTGTTAGTGGCTGTGATACGTGGCGCAGTTGGCGAGAGAGGTTGCAGACTGCCTGAGGGAGTTCTGCTCATCATAATCGCACCTAACTTGCCGAATATCGCAAAACTCTCGAAGGGGTACATCGCCTTACCCACAATATCAACACCATTTTCCCTAATCGCTGGTGTATTAGCTATAGCGGATGGGGATGTTTTGTAAGTTGAAGGAGCGTAATGCGTGTAGCCCAATTCAGCTGCTGCATACTTATTAATACCTACCCCCATAAACATACGTTCACCAATGCCAGTATTACTCGGTGTAACAGATTGCGTTGCAGGTGACGCTAAACCGGTCTGTACAGTTTGAGTGGTATTATGTAAATTCGTAGCGCCTGCTTGTGCGCCTAGATAGAACCCGGGACCTATCGCATGCGCGCCTGTTGCAATACTTCCTGCAATAATCAATGCGCTTAAACGCTTTGTGTTTTTTGTATGCATATTAATGTCCTCTATTATTATTAAGAAGCGGATAGATTTTCAGCTGTTAAAGGGTAGTGAAGCATGCAGTGAATGTCCAGTCGATTTTTTTACAGAGCAAACTGTAACTCGAAAATTTCTCGTCCTGCCTGTTTGCCTTGTTGTTCAAATTTGGTAATAATGGGTCGCTGGCTTGAACGTTGTGCAAAATTGCCAATGCCTGCGCGGTTGGTTAATTCAGGGAAACTTGATAATACTTGCATCATTTCTTTAGCATAATCTTGCCAGTCAGTTGCTAAATGCAACTCACCACCTTGTTGCAATTTTGTAATAAGCAACTTAACGAATTCAGTTTGAATTAAGCGCCTTTTATGATGTCGTCGCTTGGGCCAGGGGTCGGGAAAAAAGAGTTGGATTCCACGCAAACTTTTTTCTGGGATACATTGATTGAGCACCTCAACTGCGTCAGCATAATAAATTCGAATATTAGTGAGTTGTTGGATCTGTACATTTAATAACAAGGCCCCGATGCCAGGCTGATGAGTCTCAATACCGACGAAATCTTGTTCAGGATGAGCTTTTGCTGTGGTGAGGAGTGATTGACCTCCGCCAAAGCCAATTTCTAGTATGCAGGGAGCCTTGCGCTGGAATACAGTAGGAAAATCAAGAGTGCCTGCAGTGAGTTGTAAGCCAAACTGTGGCCATAAAGTTTCCAGGGCGTCACGTTGCGCTTCTGTGAGTCGGCTATCACGGCGTACAAAACTGCGAATACGGCGTAGGGGATAAGTTGACGTATTCATTTTTTGAATATTTATTCCTAAGAGACGAAAAAACAGGCATTATATAGCACTTATGATAACACTAGAACACCTATATAAAAATTACATGACTTCCAGAGGTCCCATCACAGCCTTGCGTGATATCAATGTGCAGGTAAACTCAGGCGAAATTTTTGGTATTATTGGCAAAAGTGGTGCTGGCAAAAGCACCTTGATTCGTTGTGTCAATTTATTAGAAAAGCCCAGCAGTGGGAATATTATTGTCGCAGGTCAAGAGCTGACTGCGTTATCTGTAGCCGAATTGCGCGCCGCTCGTCGTAAAATTGGGATGATTTTTCAGCATTTTAATTTGCTTTCGTCTCGTAATGTCTATGACAACATCGCATTACCTTTGGAATTGGCAGGCTACACGCAAAAACAAATGGCAGATACTATCATGCCGCTTTTAGAGTTAACGCATTTAACTGATAAAAAAACAGCCTATCCAGCACAGCTTTCTGGTGGGCAGAAACAACGTGTTGCTATTGCGCGTGCCTTGGCATCTAAGCCTCAAGTTTTGTTATCTGATGAAGCGACGTCTGCATTAGATCCTGAAACTACGCTCACGATTTTACAGTTATTAAAAAATATTCGCGATACCTTAAATTTAACTATTTTGTTAATTACGCATGAAATGTCAGTGATTAAAAGCTGCTGTGATCGTGTTGCTATTTTACAAGAAGGTGAGCTTATCGAAGAAAATGAAGTCGGTGAATTTTTTACGCATCCTAAAACGGATATTGCTAAGAATTTTATTACTTCATCGGTATTGCAGCATTTGCCGGCTGCTATTGAGCGTCACTTATTAGCACTGGAGCAACCCGATACGCATCCGATATTACGCTTATGGTTTTTGCAGGGGACAGCGACACAACCTATTATTTCTGAAATCAGTCAACAATTTAATTTACACATTAATATTTTGCAAGCCAATGTGGAATATATTAAAAATCATGCAATGGGTATTATGATGATTGCCTTAAAAGGTGAAAATTTAAAAATCCAACCGGCTATTCACTATTTAAAACAGCGCAGTGTTCAAGTTGAGGTAATTGGTTATGTTCCAAATGACATTGCTGTTTAATGCAACGTTAGAAACTATTTATATGGTGTTTGTTTCGGGTGTGGTTGCTGCTCTCATCGGATTGCCTTGGGGTGTTGTTTTATATACATCGCGTAAAGGTAATATTCTTGCACATCCACTGCTTTACCAAGTGCTTGCTGCGGTTGTGAATATGACACGTTCAATTCCTTTTATTATTTTAATGATTGCAGTTATTCCCATTACTCGGGTATTGGTAGGTTCTTCTATAGGAACAAATGCGGCTATTGTGCCATTAAGCCTTTGTGCGATGCCGTTTATTGCGCGTGTGGTTGAGAATGCATTATTAGAAGTGGATACTGGTTTGATAGAAGCCGCAACAGCGATGGGTGCAAGTGTCTGGCAAATTGTGTGCAAAATTTTAATTCCGGAGGCACGGCCGGGTATTATCAATGGGCTTACCTTGACCGTAGTTAGTTTAATTGGCTATTCTGCTATGGCGGGTGCTGTAGGGGGGGGTGGCCTAGGTGACTTGGCAATACGGTATGGTTATCAACGTTTTGATAGTAAAGTGATGTTGATGACTATTGTAGTTATTATTATCCTGGTCCAGGCTATGCAACTATTTGGCGATAAATTAGCCAAATGGTATGCGCACAAGTAATTCACAATACGAAGGTAAATAGACAATGCGATACATTTTAAAAATAGTATTTTTAGGGTTATGTGTTATTTTATTTTCTGCTTGCCAGTCGCACGACAAAAATACGTTAAAGGTGGGTACTATCTCTGGTCCTGAAACTGAATTAATGCAAACAGCCAAAGCAGTTGCCAAAAAGCAATTTGGTCTAGATATTATCATTGTTGAGTTTACCGATTACCTCGAACCTAATGCTGCCTTAAGCGATGGCAGCATTGATGCAAACATGTTTCAGCACCAGCCTTATCTTGATCAACAAATTAAAGATAGGCATTACGATTTGGTGACTATAGGTAAGACATTTATTTATCCTATGGGTGTTTATTCAGCGAAAATAAAATCTTTGCAACAAATTCCAAACGGTGCAATGGTGGCGATCCCAAATGACCCTAGTAATGAAGGGCGTGCATTGATGCTTTTACAAAAAGCTAAACTAGTTCAGCTGAAAAAAGATTTGGGTATTTATGCGATGCCTGAAGATATTATAGATAATCCTAAGCAACTTAAGTTTAAAGAGCTTGATGCTGCTCAAATTGCTCGTAGCTTGCCGGATGTGGATATCGCTGTGATTAATACTAATTACGCAATTCCTGCTGGACTTTCACCGCGAAAAGATGCGATATTTCTAGAAGGTAAAGATTCACCCTATGCCAATATTATAGTGATTCGCAAGGATGAAATACAGGATCCGCGGATGAAGCAATTAGTAGCTGCATTGCAATCCGATGCTGTGTTGAAAGCAACGCAAAGAATTTTTAAAGGCCAGGCGATTGTAGCTTGGTAAATCAGTTATTATTTAAAAGGGAATGTGCTATGAAAAAATTTTTAATACTTGGGATCTGTGTACTGTGCGTCAGCTGTGGCTCACATAGACAAAGCGTTGGTGATGATGCCAGTGCCGACCAGATAGCTAATCGAAATGGTGCTTGTGATGACCAGATAGCTTATCGAAATGGTGGTGCGGAAGAATTCTACCAGCAAGGCAATCGTTATGCGCAGGGTAAGGGCGTTGAAAAGAATTATGCAATTGCCGCTGGATGTTATCGTCGTGCTGCAGAAATGGGTAATTCTAATGCACAAGATAAATTAGGTGTGCGCTATATGTTAGGTCAAGGCGTGCCCCAGGATCTTGATATAGCACGTGATTGGTTTGAAAAAGCAGCAGCACAAGGTAATCCTTATGCTGAAAATGAATTAGGTTATATGTATGCGGCAGGGAAAGGGGTAGGGCAAGATTATGTAACAGCAATACAATGGTACCAAAAAGCATCTGATCATGGGCTTGCAAGTGCTCAATATAATCTAGGCCTGATGTATGCCAATGGAATTGGCACACCTGTAGATAAGGTTAAGGCCAAGGCGTTATTTACACTGGCAGCAGCGCGCGGGTTTGGGCCAGCAAAGAAGGCTTTGGCGCAGGTATAAAACTCCATGCATGCCCATACTGCTCGTAAACGTTTCGGCCAGCATTTTTTGCACGACAAGCAAATTATCCAGCGTATAGTTGATATGATTGCGCCACAAGCAGGCCAGCATTTAGTTGAAATTGGTCCGGGGCAAGGCGCATTAACTGTTCCCATTTTAAAAAAAATCGGCCAGCTAGATGTTGTTGAGATAGATCGTGACTTAATTCCACCGTTAAAAATGCGTTGTGCCGAGAAAGGTCATTTGATCGTGCATACAGCAGATGCTCTGGAATTTGATTTTGGGAGCCTTGCGCAGCCAGATCAACAGCTGCGCGTGATTGGTAATTTACCTTATAACATTTCTACGCCACTTATTTTTCATTTATTACAATATGCTAAACATATTTTAGATATGCATTTCATGCTGCAAAAAGAAGTGGTAGAGCGACTTGCGGCACTGCCAGGCACAGAAGCTTATGGACGTTTAAGTATCATGATGCAATACCATTGCCATGTTATTTCTCTATTTAATGTTTCTGCCGCAGCATTTTATCCACCACCACAAGTAGAATCTAGTGTAGTGCGTTTAATTCCTTACCGCGAGATCTCACATTTTGCACGAAATTATAACCACTTTGCGTTGTTAGTCAGAGAAGCTTTTTCTCATCGGCGTAAAACATTACGTAATAGCTTAAAAGAATTGATCAGCGATGCGGAGTGGCAAACGATTGCAATTGATTCACACTTGCGGCCTGAGCAGTTGCGAGTAGAAGACTATGTTACTATCAGTAATCAGTTGCAGCCCAAATGAATTACGCGATTGGTGATGTGCAAGGCTGTTTTAGCGTGCTTGAAAGGTTGCTCGAGCATATTCAGTTTGATTCAAGCAAAGATATTTTATGGTTCACAGGTGATTTAGTCAATCGTGGGCCGCAATCATTGGCAACTCTTCGCTTTATCAAAAATTTGGGTGATCAACATCATGTCGTGCTGGGTAATCATGATTTGCATTTATTAGCATTATCACAGCACGCTCATCCAGGTTGGAAAGAGGATACGTTAGCTGAAATTTTATCTGCGCCTGACCGCGATGAATTAATTCAATGGTTAAGTCGGCAACCATTGCTGTATCATGATAACGGGTCTGGTTTTACGATGGTACATGCGGGTCTTGCACCGAGTTGGGATTTGTGGACTGCAACAAGATTAGCAAAAGAAGTGGAAGCAGTGATACGCAGTGATGCTGCTGCGGAGTTTTTTCAGCATATGTATGGTAATCAGCCAGAGCAATGGAGTGAGCAATTGCAAGGCTTTGATCGCTTGCGTTGTATCACCAATTACTTTACCCGACTGCGTTTTTGCCATCGTGATGGCAGGCTTGAATTAAACAGTAAAGGCACACTGGCATCTTCTTCGCCTGATTTGATTCCATGGTTTGAAGTGAAGCCACGTGCTAATGCGAATTTAAAGATTATTTTTGGACATTGGGCTGCATTAGGCGGAGTAACAAATATACTGAATACTTATGCTTTAGATACGGGCTGTGTCTGGGGTTATAAGCTCACTGCTATGCGTTTAGAAGATGAAAAGTATTTTAGCGTTAAAGCAACCAGGTCTTTCGATTAAAAAAATTTTATATACCTATTACACTTCAAAATGCGATTTGTCATCTTGAATTTTGCCAGGGTAAACTCCGTGAAGGATCAGCTTCAATTCTAGTGATTCTTTGCTACATTCAGAATGACAAACTTCGCATTTCGAAGTGTAATGGGTATATTAGTTAGAAGTAAGGATTTTTCGTGAAGAATAACTTAATAAAATGCTGGTTACTTATCATTTTTTCTCTGATTAATGCCGCGAGCTACGCTGTGGAGATTTATGGCCATCGTGGTGCGCGCGGCTTAGCGCCTGAAAATACCATTGTAGCTTATAAGACGGCCTTGAAAATAGGTGTTGATTTTGTAGATATGGATGTTGGAATGACAAAAGAAGGAGTGCTAGTTGTTACTCATGATTTTTCACTTAATCCTGATATTACGCGTGATGCAAAAGGAAATTTTATCAAGCAAAGTATACTTATTAAAAATTTGAAATTAAAACAAATACAACAATACGATGTTGGACGTATTAACCCTCGATCATTTTACGCAAAATTGTTTCCTGAGCAAGTTTCAGTGAATGGCGAACGTATCTCAACTTTGCGTCAAGTCATTCAGTATGTTAAAGGCGTTGCTGGAAATAAGATAAAATTTCAAATTGAAATTAAAACTACGCCTGAGCATCCTGATTGGACCTATTCTCCCGTTCGTTTTGCTAAAGCATTAGCTGTTATTTTACAAGAAGAACATATTATTGATCGTACTGAAGTTCAAGCATTTGATTTCCGTAATTTATTAGAGCTTCATAAAATTAATCCTGCCATAAAAACGGCTTTTTTAACCGATGTAGATAATGCAAAAAATATGTTATCCAGTGATGCGCGAATAGCGGGCCAATGGTCGGCGGGCTATTTATTAAAAGATTATCATAATTCAATTCCCCTGATGATTGTTAAATTGGGCGGTGCGGTTTGGGGGCCTCAAGATGTTGAATTGAATAAAAAATTAGTTGATGAAGCTCATGCTGTTGGGTTAAAAGTGGTTCCTTGGTCTTGGCCTGAAAAAACAGGGTCTGAATTTAATGAAAAAGAAATAAATTATTTAATAAATATTGGAGTTGATGGCATTATAACTGATCGGCCGGATAAATTAAAAAAAATGCTTGTCTTAGCGCCTAAAAGCAGTTGATAAAAGAGTTATTATTTCCGATCTAAAATAAAAAAACTATAGGGATGCGGGTTCTCGCTATCTTTAGTATAATCCACGCGTTCTATTTCTTGCCAGTCGTCTTGGTTGAGCAGAGGGAAAAATGTATCTCCATCAAACGGTTGATGGATAATAGTCATATATAATCGCTGTATTAACGGCAACATTGCCTGATAAAGCAATGCTCCTCCCATTACAAAAATTTCATCACTTTCTTTTGTGGTCGCTAATGCTTGTTCTATCGAGTTAACAACTACACAACCAGGTGCCTGATAATCAATATCTTTGGTGATGATCACATTGCATCGCCCCGGCAAAGGTCTCCCAATGGATTCATAAGTTTTGCGCCCCATTAAAATTGGCTTCCCCAGAGTGATTTTTTTAAAATGTTTCAAGTCTGCCGGTAAATGCCACGGTAATTGATTGTTTTTGCCGATGACACGGTTTTCAGACATGGCAAAAATAGCAGAAATAAGCATCATTTTTTCTTACGCTCATGTGGAGAGGCAAGATTAGTTTAATTGATAAAAGCGGAAGTTAATACTTTTTTTGCAAGGTATTTCATAAGGCTTAATCTACGATGAATGATTGAAGAATTTTGCGAATTTATCATCCTGAGCCCTGACAGGGTTGAGGATGATAAATTCGCATTGTCAAGCGTAATAGGTATATAATTTCTCCATTTCAAAAATCCATATTAAAGGACTGTATTAATGAAAAACATCAACAATCAAAGTTTATTTCGCCAACAATGTTATATTAATGGTAAATGGATAGATGCTGATAATAAAAAAACATTCCCTGTTTTAAATCCTTATGATGCTAAAGTCTTAGGGTATGTGCCTGCTTGTGGCAAAGAAGAAACTCAACGGGCAATTCTTGCAGCAGAGGTAGCATGGCAACCCTGGCGTGCCTTGACAGCAAAACAGCGTGCAAATCATTTATGGCATTGGGCAGATCTTATTGCAAAAAACAAAGAAGACCTGGCAATGCTAATGACCTTGGAGCAAGGTAAGCCTTTAGCTGAAGCCCGTAGTGAAATTGATTACGGTAATTCATTTATTACCTGGTTTGCTGAAGAAGGTCGTCGTATTTATGGGGACATTATTCCTTCCAATCAACCAGGGCAACATTTATTAGTCATTAAACAGCCCATTGGTGTTGTTGCATTAATTACACCTTGGAATTTCCCTTTTGCTATGATTACACGAAAGTGTGCGCCAGCGCTTGCTGCAGGCTGCACTGTCGTGATCAAGCCTGCTGAAGATACTCCTTTTTCTGCGCTGGCCTTGATGGCATTAGCGGAAGAAGCGGGTATTCCCCCTGGCGTAATAAATATAGTGACAGGAAAACCCGAAGTGATAGGCGCAGAATTAACATCTAATAAGTTGGTGCGTAAATTATCTTTTACCGGTTCTACTGCGGTTGGAAAATTATTGATGCAGCATTGTGCCAGCACAGTGAAAAAAGTTTCTTTAGAGCTAGGCGGCAATGCCCCTTTTATTGTATTTGCTGATGCAGATATGGAGGCAGCAGTGCAAGGTGTCATTGCTTCAAAGTTCCGTAATACTGGACAAACCTGTGTGTGTGCGAATCGAATTTATGTGCAAGACAAGATACAAGATGATTTTGCCAGGAAGTTAGTGGCAGCAGTCAAGGAATTACGTGTAGGAAATGGGTTGGTTGACAATGTACAGCTGGGCCCGCTAATTAATGCGGCAGCTGTTGAAAAAGTCCAGTCACATATTTCAGATGCGGTCGTTAAAGGCGCGAAAATACTGTGTGGCGGTAAAAAATCGACTGCAGGTGAGTACTGTTTTGAACCTACTGTTATAACAGGAATGAATGCGACGATGCAGATAGCCAGAGAAGAAACATTTGGGCCTGTTGCGCCTTTGTTCAGATTTCATGATGAAGAGGATGTTATTCGTATGGCAAATGATACGGAATTTGGTTTGGCTGCTTATTTTTATAGCCGCGATATACAACGTATCTGGCGGGTAGCTGAGGCATTAGAGTATGGCATAGTTGGCATCAATGCGGGAATTATTTCTAATGAAGTTGCACCGTTTGGTGGCTACAAAGAATCAGGTATTGGTCGTGAAGGTTCAAAATATGGCATAGATGAATATCTCGAAATTAAATATTTATGCATGGGTAGCTAAGGGTCTTTATCTGAGATAAACAGAATTACACTGTAAAAATTCTATAAAAATTAGATACCTATTTAACATTTGTTTAGAATAGCCTCTCCCACAAGGGGGAGAGGCTAGTAGTAATAAGTAAATACAATAGAAAAATAAACGAGGATGCAATGTTAAGTGCTTCTGTAGTGAGTAAGATAAAAAGCAATAATGAAACAGGAGAAGAAGAGCAAAAAGCCGAAACCTCTCCTGGATGTTATCCTGATCCTGATAGTCCATCCGGTAATTTTTATTGGTTTTCTCCAACTGCTAATCAGCTCCAAACGGTAGCTGATTTTGGTTTATTGGGCGGGCAAGGAAGCTTGGCTAATCAGTTGGCGGCTGTGTTTGGTAAACGTATGTTCAAGCTTTTACATGATAAAAGCAAAACGCGAGTACCTAATTGGCGGAAAAAATGGAGCTTGGCTTTAGGTATTGCTCATCGAGAAATTAGCGATAATAAAAGAATGGACTTGTTACTTTGTTGGATTGCGGTGCAAGAGATTCGTGTTATACAAGAAATGGATAGTCTTTTAAATCAAGATAACGTTGCATTTTTCCCTGAAAAAATCGCTCTAATTAAGAGTAAGCTAACTACGTTACAAACTAAATTAGGGCAATATAAACTTAAGGGATATAGTGGAAAAATTATTCAGCATCAATGTTCACATATTGTTTCTCAAATAGCATTACTGCAAAAACTCTCTGATTTATCTTCTGAGCACCCTCATGTCCGTAATCGCAAGCTTCATGCTTTGCAACGGCAGTATTTTCAAGAAGTGATAGAAAATTTCCAATACTGTCAAGGCATAGTAGGTGCTTATGCTAGCATTTTTCCTAAAGAAAATGTGAGTAATTCAAAAACTACCCAGGCAGCATTCTATGTTTTGCAGGAACATATTTTCCAAGAAATTAATCCTCTGTATATAAAGCCCTATTTTTTTTATCGCCCTAGTCATGTTGGAAATCACTATGTGAATGCAAGTCAGGTGTGCCCTGATTCTCAGCAGCGTAAGGAATTATTAATGGGTTCTTTGTTGGCAGAGGCCTTGCCGGAAGACGCGGATGTAACAAGTTTTTTTATGTCTCAGAGTATGGAACAATCAGGAAGTGATCCTCTAGAGGCAGCACGGAAAAAATATGAAAATTTAAAAGCTGAAATTCAGCGTGTTTCATTAGAGAAAAAAAAGCAACAAATTTTTCTTGAATCTGTGCAATACTTCTGGGCTAGATTAATACAGTTTTTATGGTCAGAAAGCGAAGACCCTGAAACTGAATTACCATTGATTTCACGTGAAATGCAAAACTGGTGGGATGCAGTGGCATTCAGAAATAAAAAAGAGAAATCGATAAAGTGTGGATTAAGAAGGGCTGAAAGTTCTTATGAAGAAAAGAGTCAGCACGTGTCTGCTGAATCTTTTGTGCAATTAAGCTTTGAGAGAGATGATAATTATTATCTCGTATTATTAGCTCCTGCTGCTGAAGCAGTTTTTCCTGATGATTTAGTGACGGCTATTTTACGTTTCATGCAGCGATTTTTCCGGTTTTTCGATGAAATGATGGCGGAACACCCTTACTTGGCTACTGTGGGTTTTACTCTTCCTGCATTAAATATCGCTTTGCCCGCCGTCGGTTTTGCACAAGCTGCTCATATACAGCTGGCTTTCGAAAGTTTGCTGGCAAAGTATACGGGGCTCAATCATTTATTACCATGGATTACCTGGAATCATTGTCCGCCATTGACTATAGAAAATTTACAATATGCAGGTCAGCAAGTGACGGCAGGCTTAGTCTGGCTAACTGAGGCGGAGGACCCTATCGAGAAATCTTTATTGGGCGTGTTAATTGCAAAAATTATTTTTAACATTAGCGATAGTTTGTTAAATAATAGTATTATTTCAGGTAAAGATGCCACTTTTTTAGGGAAGTTTATTGGGACACCAGGTACACTTGAAGGAACAACCCCAGCAGAAAACGTGATAAGTTTATGTGGCACCCTTATTAAAGAAAGTGTTTTTGCTTTTGGGGTGGCGCAGTTAGTCGGTAGGCTTGAACATGCTTCTCCTATCTGTCAAGCCACTTTAAGCAAGTTAGCGTTTGTTCCTTTTGATAAATTACAGCATCTTCCTCAAACTTCTGCAGAAGTTATACAAGGATTAGCGATTTCTAAATCAGCCGCACTCATAATAATTAAAACGATGGGTATTATGTATTACATTCAGCAAGGACAACTGCGTGATATTCATGGACTTAAATTAAATGAAGATAGTCATAGTGCTGCTGTATTGCGGTTATTTATGTTGCTAGCGCTTAAAAAGATTGATGTTGAAAAAATAAAAAATTTCCCGGATTTTCCAGCTCTTCTAGAACATTTTGAGCAATTAATATTTTTGAATCCTGAGTTACTAAGCTATTACTCTGATCCTAGTGCAAGTCAGGAAGCAACAAAACCCACTTATCATGGTTTAAAAGAGCTTGGCGTAAAATTGATTCGCCCTAAATTACGACATAAAATTTTAATGAGTTTTCCAAAGGCTACTGGTCCGTTATTAGATTTAATCGTGCCATTATTGCCATTGTTGCTATGGCTGCATCCAGTAGGTTGGCTATCTTTAGGGGCAGCATGGGTCATCACTTCTTTATTTTTACTACCTACTTTTTATGCATTACACTGCCGCTTTACTTCTGCTGTATCTCAAAAACCGCTTGCTCCTACTTTTCCCTGGTTATTTCAGTTTGGGCTTAAAACTCAATACACATGGGCCATTTTTTTAAAAGCTTTGTGGACAGGCATCAAAGCCATTATCCATGCGCCATTAAAATTTGCTTTAAGGGTTGCGACTCTGGAAGTACCGGTTTCTCTAGTGATGTCACTATTTGTTTTGGTAGTGGGCTTGTTTTACTTAATGTCGTTAACTATTAATAAGCTCTTAAATTGTGTTGATTTAACAGTAGATATTAGTTCTCCAGTAAAAAAAATCTATGATAGCCTGCGTGAGCTAAATGCGGTATTAAATGCTGATTTTTTCCGTCCATTACGTTATTGGATAGAAAGAAAAGTGGGTTATTTTTTACGTCTATTCCGCGATAGTTTAGTGCGCAGTGTAGAGCAAGATATTCAAAAAGATTCGTTCACATTGCAGAGTACTGCAAGTATGACCCATACAATGAGCTTATCTGGTCCGAGTTCAAGTCGGTCTATACCAGAAAAGGAGCCACTTTCAGACTCTTTAGTTCAGTTTTCTCAGCTATTTAATCTTGCGTCGTCTAACAGTGATAGCAAGAGCGCTTCATTTTCGATCCAAGGCCAGTTATCTGAGATGAGATTTAAAAAATAATCGTAACTGCTTGCCCCGTTGGTGCATATCATTCGCTATGCAAAGGCAAGTAGTAACAAATAATCACTATTCAGTACCCGCATCTCCCTTTGTGGGAGATGTTTCTCATTACAAATCTCGCCGTCGATCTGGTAACGGAAAGCCGCAAAGCTGTTTAGTGTAATTTTTACTAAGTGCCATGACTTTTATCAGTTCGCCCATCTCAGAAGGAAGAGTGAGTTTTTTAATAGCCTGGATTTGATTAAATTGTGCAATGGAGGTTATTACTTTTTTTTGTGCTAATTCGAGTAAGTGACAGTTTAGTAAAAAAGCAGCCTGGATAGTATAACCTGCCAATGCATAGCCTGCTGTAGCAGCAGTATCTACTACCGTAGTAAAATCGACATGGGCTGTCATATCTTGTAAGCCTATTAGCTTAAAGGGGTCATCATGACGCTGGTGTTGATAATAACACATGAGAGTGCCCATCTTACGTTCTGCATGATAATACTCTGCTCTGCCATAACCATAATCAAATAATAAAATAACGCCTCTATTTAAGGAGGCTGCGATTGATTTAATCCAAGCAGATAGGCCGAGATTGATTTCAGATTCATACCCTTTAGGTAAAGCATATTCTTGTAAAAGCAAGCTAATAGACTGGGCTAAAGTAGGGGTCGTGGGCGCAGTGAGCAGCCAGGTAAAGTGATCTTTGTCCCAGGTAACGCAACGTTCTTTAATGCCAGAGTTATCAATGCTAAAGCAATGCACTGGCATGGCGTCTAACACTTCATTTGCGACAATAATTCCATCCATTGCTGTTGGCAATGAGTCTAACCAGGTAATGCGTGGCAATAAATGCGGGCAGTGCAGAGAGAGTATTTTTTTTTGTCGAGCGCGTAATTCGGCGCTGATTTCAAGAATAAAATAATGTTCTGGCAAGTTATCCAATACTTCTAATTCAAGTAATAAATCTTTGGCAAAAACACCTGTGCCAGCACCTAATTCTAAAATATCACCTTTACCTAATTCGCATAAAATTTGTTTAAATTGCTGTGCCACACATTGTGAAAACAAAGGGGAAATTTCTGGGGCGGTAATAAAATCACCGCCTTTACCAAATTGATGTTGTCCAGCAGAGTAATAACCTAAGCCTGGGGCATAGAGCGCTAACTCCATGAAGCGTGCAAAGGTGATAAACCCACCGGCTTGGATAATTTCCTGACGGATGATTTCTGACAGCTTGTCGCTGTATGCCTGCGCTGTGGGGTCGGGAGTAGGTAACTTCATGCAGTTGATTATAATGTAGTATCATACTGGTTACATCAGGGACATTATTTACGGGATATAAATATGCAAAAAAAACGCAATGAGAGAGCAAAAATCGCACTGATTACGGGTGCTGGGCGACGTATAGGTGCAGAAATTGCACGGGGTTTACACGCTAATGGGATCAATGTGGTACTGCATTGTCATACTTCAGAGAAAGAAGCTAGCAAGCTTTGCATGAAGCTTAATAAGCAAAGAAAGAATTCTTCAGCTATTCTGCAAGCGGATTTATCTCTTCTTGCTAACTTGAATCCATTAGTCCAACAAGCAGTAAAAATTTGGGGGCGTCTAGATGTATTAGTGAATAATGCCTCGGTGTTTTATAAAACAGAGATAGGAGACGTTTCTGGCATGGCTTGGGATAAGTTAATCGATACAAATCTTAAAGCACCTTTTTTTCTGGCGCAGGCGGTTTTTCCCTATTTAGCGAAACAACAAGGAAGTATAGTGAATATTGTTGATATTCATGGTGATCGTCCTATGCGTGATTATCCTGTTTATTGTATTTCTAAAGCAGGGTTACAGATGTTAACTAAAGCATTAGCACGTGAATTGGCACCCGATGTACGCGTGAATGCTGTGTCACCGGGAGAAATTATCTGGCCTGAAGGAGAAAATAGCTTGACTCCCGCGGCTAAACAAAAAATTACTGATCGTATTGCATTGCAACGACATGGCGATCCAGTAGAAATTGCGAAAGCAGTGTTATTTTTGATTCGTGATGCAGATTATGTGACGGGTCATAATCTAGTCGTTGATGGCGGACGTTTATTATTTGGATGATAACGGGGTAAATAGCGTTCTCTGTGCGCTATTTCTTTTTTCTCAATAGCCATTAGTTTTTTATTTATTTCACTTAGCGCATCCTCTTGTTGGAAAAGATGAAAGCTGTAATTGTTGATAGGGGCAGAAAAAATAGTCATTTTTTCTGCCGTAAGGAGTAAATATTTTTGCTGCTCTAAAGATTTCAGCGCATAAAATTCTTTAAACAATTGATTTTTTGCATTAGAACGAATCTTTTGAAGCATTTTGCAATAGGAATCAGTATATTTTATTCCGAAAAACCAGTCTATCCATGGATTATTATGTTGATTTAAAACCGATAGTTCATTCTTTTCCAATAAAGAGAAGAGATTGCTTTGGCAATGTATACTTAAGGTTTCTTGAAATTTTTATATTATAATTTCTTTGTAATAACTCAGCTTGTTTAATATTTTCTGGATTTTCTTTGTTAATAACAATAGGCCATTGAAAGATAGTCTGCTGTAAATAGAGAATCAAAATCGGTTGTATCTACTTGTTTGTGGCCGTAAATGGCCGCTATGGATAAAAGCCTAAGCGCTTGTACGTAGTTATTATTAAGCAAATAGTACTGTCCTAAAATATATAAATAATTTATTGCTTCTGCATTACTTCCTATTCGGATCGCCGTCATGAAATATTCAGCAGCTTGTGTGTATTTTTTCTTTTTATAGTATTGAATTCCCTTCATCAAAGAATCGGTGCCAAAATAAATGAGAATTTGTCTATTACTCCTAGCAGCCATCATACAAATCCATTTGTAATGATTATGCAATAAGCTCATTATACTGAAACCACATTGATTCTGCTTCGAGCGTCTTTGTATTGAAAATACGAATAAAATAGTTTTTTGTGCGATTTTTACTGTATCTTTTTGGGCAAAAAGTGTATTTTTAGAGGGCTGGGTCGAATAGGTGAAATGAAATAACTATCCAGCATTTACTTAGTGCCAACTTCTCTCACAAGGGGGGTTGGTGCTAAGTAAATGCTGAAGTTACAAAGCAGGTTAGCGATGAATTTTCTACGCACAACATTCATGAGTGGTTACAAGAGCAAAGCTTACCCAAATTATTGGGATTTGATTGCTTTGCTATTAGTGCTCGGCGTGATCACTTTACTGGCATGGGTTGCCAGGCAAATGGCGGTTCCTTACCAGTTAGGGCAAGCTATTTCTATTTCATTAGACCCTAATCATTTGCCAGGTTATGCGTTGCGTACAGTTTTGCGTATGTTGATTGCGTTATTCTTTTCTTTATTGTTTACCTTTATCTTTGCGACATGGGCGGCGAAAAGTCGGCGTGCTGAGCGTATTATTATTCCCTTTATTGATATTTTACAATCAGTGCCTATTTTAGGATTTTTATCGATCACTGTGGTTGGATTTATTGGTTTATTTCCCGGAAGTTTGTTAGGGCCTGAATGCGCTGCCATTTTTGTTATCTTTACATCACAAGCCTGGAATATGGCGCTTGGGTTTTATCAAACAGTTCGTTCGGTTCCCACAGAATTAAATGAAGCAGGCAATATGTTTCATTTATCAGCTTGGCAGCGTTTTTGGCGTATTGATGTGCCTTTTTCTTTGCCTGGACTACTCTGGAATATGATGATGTCTATGTCAGCAGGGTGGTTTTTTGTTGTTGCTTCAGAAGCTATTTCAGTTTCAAATCAGCAGATTTTATTGCCAGGCATAGGATCCTATATTACGTTAGCTATTGCATCGGCAGATATGAGGGCCATCGGTTATGCTATTTTAACCATGTTTATTGTTATTTTAGTTTATGATCAACTCTTATTTCGTCCTTTAGTCGCTTGGGCCGAAAAGTTCAAAGCTGAGCAAGTGGCAGAGGATACTAAAGAAGCCCGCTCATGGTTAATTAATTTATTACATAGAACACGGTTTTTACGTTATCTGAGCACGCAATTAACCTATTTATTTGATTTATTCGTGAATATTGCATTTTTAAGATCTAAGCCGATTCATTCACACCGTCCGCGAATGTCACATTATGCGCGTTATATCACGTGGTTGTGGAATACCCTATTAATTTGTCTTATAAGCGGCGTCCTGATTTTTTTATACCATATTGTTTTCCATAGTGTCCCTTTTGCAACAATAGAACATATTTTTTCTTTAGGATTGATTACAGCCTTACGTGTATTGGTTTTAGTGGTTGTTTGTACGCTTATTTGGGTGCCTATAGGGGTGTGGGTAGGGCTGCGTTCTAATGTGGCGCATATTGTGCAACCTATCGCGCAATTTCTTGCAGCGTTTCCTGCTAATTTACTCTACCCTCTGGTTGTTATTTTAATTGTAAAGTACCATCTTAATATTAATATCTGGGTAACGCCGCTCATGATCCTGGGAGCGCAATGGTATATCTTATTTAATGTGGTGGCGGGTGCATCAGTGATGCCTAAAGATCTTTTGCAAGTGGCAGATAATTTAGGTCTTGGTTTTTGGCTACGTTGGCGTCGTTTAATTTTACCAGGCATTTTCCCTTATTATATTACGGGTGCCATTACGGCAGTAGGCGGTGCATGGAATGCAAGCATTGTAGCGGAAGTAGTGACTTGGGGAGATCATAAACTGGTTGCTTCGGGTCTTGGAGCGTATATTACCGAGCAAACATTGAAAGGTGATTTTTTGCATATTGCGCTGGGTATTGGCATGATGTGTGTGCTTGTATTGATTTTTAATCGCCTAATATGGCGACCGCTATATATGCTCTCTCGTGAGCGATTTACACTTGACTGAGGATGCTTATGCAAGATTTAATTCAGCCTGTTATTGCAACATCACCACTGATTGAGGTCGTGAATGTGCATAAAAGTTTTAAAAAAGGCGATCGCCAGGAATTATTGGTATTGGAAGATATTAATTTTCGTATGTATGAAGGCGAAATTGTCGCTATTTTAGGTAAATCAGGCTCTGGGAAATCCACTTTATTGCGTATTATTGCAGGATTGGTACAGCCTAGCGCGGGCACTGCTTTTTATCGAGGTCAACCGGTATTTGGCCCGGTGCGTGGTATTTCAATGGTATTCCAAACATTTGCTTTATTGCCATGGCTGACGGTATTGCAAAATGTAGAACTGGGATTAGAAGCGCTAGGTATTGATCGTAATGAACGGCGTGAGCGTGCGCTTAAAGCGATTGATACGATAGGGTTAGATGGATTTGAAACAGCTTTTCCCAAAGAGCTATCGGGTGGTATGCGGCAGCGTGTAGGGTTTGCACGTGCCCTGGTGATTAATCCTGATATTTTATTAATGGATGAACCCTTTTCTGCATTGGATGTACTGACTGCGGACAACTTAAAAAGTGACTTATTGGATTTATGGCAAACTCAAAAAACAGGACTGCATGGGATTTTATTTGTGACGCATAATATTGAAGAAGCGGCGCTATTGGCGGATAGGATTATTGTGTTTAATAGTAATCCTGGCTCTATTCGTGGTGAATTGAAAGTCACTTTACCGCACCCACGCAATGATATGGATCCGCGTTTTCGTAACCAAATTGATCGTGTTTATACCTTGATGACAACACAGCCTTTAGCCGAATCAGGTATGCGTGAAGGCCATCAAGTGATTGATCTAGGTTATCGTTTACCAGAAGCAAATGTGGCAGAAATTACTGGGCTACTAGAGACGCTGAATGCGCCAGAAAATAATGGCAAAATGGATTTGCCCGATGTAGCTGATACGTTGATGCTGGATATTGATGAATTATTTCCATTAACTGAGTTATTGGAAATTTTACATTTTGCCAAGGTGTCTAAGGGCGACATTACTATTACTGAAGCAGGCAAGGCCTTTGTTGAGGCGGATATTTTGGAACGGAAAAAAATATTTCTATTGCATCTAAAGAAATATGTACCTCTCGCGCGTTACATCTATGATCAACTGACTCGCCATCCACGGCATCGTGCGTTGGAAGAAAACTTTTTATCTTTGCTAGAGGATTATTTAACTGAAAAAGAGGCGTCACGGATTTTAAGTACTGTGATTGAGTGGGGGCGGTATGCGGAGTTATTTGCTTATGATTATAACGCAGGAGTTTTGAGTCTGGAGAACCCTAATTAGTATGAGTAGCAGCGACTTACTTCCTATGCTATCATTCGGCGCGAACACGCTAGTAGTGCTAGGAAAATTTTAGATATCGCAAGCCTCTCCCCTTGTTGGAGAGATCGACACCGTAGGCGGCGGGTGAGGGGTGTCTTTAGCTGCGAGGAAGTTTATGAGTAAAGTAATTAATATTATTTTAACTATATCATTAACCAGCTTTTTAGCTTTCTATTTTGTTGCAGCGATTGCTGCACCCGATATTATTTCTCTCTTTCCTTTGGAGCAATACGACCAAAAAATAACAGATTGGTTATCACCTTCTGATCCTAGCTATACTAAACCCTTACTTACACCAACCCAGCAAAAAATACGTAAGGCAGAATTATACCGCCATTATTTTGGCAAAGAATCGCCCTGGAATGCTTATTATATTAATTTACTTTTTTCACAGCCAGCGCCGCAAGATTTACAGTCACTCGAAGCAGAAAAAATCAATTCATTTACCAATCAAAATCAGCCAATGGATAAAATAGGATATGGCGCTAATTTCCGTCCTTATACAGAGCAATGGCTTACACAAATAAGAAATAATATTCATTTGCAACAATTCTCTGCTCAGCATTACGATCCGGCGAAACGTGCTATTGCAATTACCAATATTCAAGGACGTTTGTTGCCAACAGAGGAGCCGCATTTTTATAGTTATAAAGTGGCGGGACAAGGTTATCCATTTGATAATGTGCAGGCAGCGGTGGTTTGGGCTGGTACGCCACTCTATGTTTTAGGAGAAACAGTAGACCATGCCTGGTCTATGGTGCTTACCCCTGGCTTTATTGGTTGGGTTAAAAGTACTGATATAGCAAAAGTAAATGCTAATTTTGTGGCGGAATGGGTGAAGGTTGCGCAGCTAAATCTTGCTGCAATCACTCATACTCAAATACCTATAGTCGATACTGAAAATGGGGAGTTTCGTTTTTCAGGCTACATTGGCATGTTATTTCCAGCCATTAAAAGTTCAAAGAGTATTCACTTGTTAATTCCTGTGATGGATGAAAAACGACAAGCACATATTCATCATGCAGAACTCTCTATGCAATATGCAGCTTTAATTCCATTGCTGCCTACGCCACAGCATTTTGTCAATATCATGCAGCACTTGTTGGGACGTATTTATGGTTGGGGGAGTATGTATTTTTATAATGATTGTTCTGCGGAATTAAAAAATATTTATACTGTATTTGGCATATGGTTACCTGTACATTCTTCAAATCAGGTTGATCCACAGCAAGTGTTGGGCAAAGCAATTGATCTTTCTAACCCACAGCCTGATGGCAAGGCGCGTAGCACTTATTTGATAGAGCATGGCCATCCCTGGATGACGGTGATATATATTGGCGGTCATGTATTAGATTATGTAGGTGAATATCCGAACCCAGGCGATCCTGTGCATCGTATTGTTCCATTAAGTTATCAAAATATGTGGGGTTTAGGTGCGGTGTCTGGCGCTGCGCGTCGAGTAGTCATTGGGCAGTCTGTGCTTTTGCCTTTATTAACAAGCTATTCCGAAGATCCTGCATTGAGTTCACAGCTTAACAAAAAAACTTTTCAGCTTTTGTACCTTGATGAGTTTCCTGCTAACATCACGCCAGCAAATATATTAGGGTCTATAAAAATTAATCTAAGCGCATTGTTATCACCTTAACTTTTGGAGTGGAGAAGAGTATGAAAAAATATTGTTTTTTCTTTCTGTTATTGCTTAATGTTTTATTTTTTAAAACGGTGACATGTTCTGCATCAGCGCCTTTGCCTACGCCTGATGCGTTGCAGCATAGTACACAATTATTACTTGTACTGTCTCCGGAGTGGGATTCCTTTCAGGGTACATTACAGCGCTATCAGCGTAGTGCGCCTGATAAAGCGTGGCATTTAGTGAGTAAAAAACCTATTCAGGTTGTAGTGGGTAAAAATGGGATGGCATGGGGACCTGAGTTTGTGGGGCAGTACCCATTCCCCCAGGCAGAGCGCAAAAAGCAGGAAGGAGATGGTAGATCGCCTGCTGGGATTTATGAATTCGGCACTGCTTTTGGTTTTGCAGCTGATACGCGTCTTATTCCTCGCATGAAATGGCAATATCTCCCATTAAAGACTACCAGTATCTGTGTCGATGATAAAACGTCTCAATACTATAATCAGCTGATTGATAGTGCAACGGTATCTGATTGGAAGCCAGGCACGAGCGGAGAACATATGTTAGAGGTTGTGCCGCAATATACCTGGGGCAGCGTGATTAATTATAATAAAAATAATGTGGTGGGCGATGGCTCGTGTATTTTTATGCATGTCTGGCGAGATGCTACGGCTGGTACAGCAGGGTGTGTTGCAATGGAACAGGATGAGATAATAAAGGTATTGGGTTGGCTTGATCCAGCTAAAAAGCCGGTGATTGCTATGTTTCCACAGGGTGCTTATAAAGATATCCAAGGTAAATGGGGTTTACCACGAGTTAAAAGTTAGAGTTATCTTTCAATACTTGCTTAGCAGTAGCCTCTCCCACAAGGGGCGGGGCTATGCTAAGCAGCATAACGAATAAACTAGTTACGGAATTTATCACTTAACCGGAAAATCAAAATAAGTATCTGGAAATGGCTCATTTCTTAAGGTGAAGTGCCACCACTCTGTGTCATAGGGGTTAAAGCCTGCTTGTTGCATCGTGTTTCGTAGTAGTAAGCGGTTGTCGCGTGGCTTGCCTTGAATATGTTCAGACAAAGCGTGTGAGAGTTCATCCATAAAATCAAAACGTGTGCCCATGGCGAGTTCTTTGGGTGGTTGATTAGACTCCAGGCGTACGATGGTCAAATCGACGGTACTGCCTCGTGTATGACCTGATTTTGCTCCAACATAGCCTAAGGTAAAGAAATCGGCTTTATCTACTCGCGGATAATATCTCGCTTTCATTTTTTGATCAGTGACATCTTTGCTCCACTTGATAAAATCATTCACCGCTGTTTGCGGACGGTAACAGTCAAACACTTTTAAACTTAGCCCTTGCGATTTCAGTGCTTGCTGTACCTTGGCTAGGGCTAAAGCAGTTGGCTGTGTCAGTATGCATTGTGCTGCTTCATAACCAGCAATAGGCCTGCCAATAAAATTATCCTGTGTTATGTATTTCATTTCTTGGATAATACTGGAATCGACATCTTTTAAATAAACAAACTTATCAGGTAGTGCCATACAATTGCTCGTAAAGAGAATAAAGATTAATGCTAATTTGTTTTTTTTCATAAAATTATCTCAAACTGCTTTTTAACATCCATGCAGTTTTTTCATGTGCTTTTTGCCGTTGAATTAACAAATCTGCTGTGCTTTCGTCATGTACTTTTTGTGCCTTTGTTATAATCATGGCAGAATGATTCATCATTGCTTCATGGTCTTTAAGTAATTTCTGGATCATGTTTTCGGCATTGATTTCAGAAGTGGCTTCCTTGAGGGATGATAAACTGGCGAACTGTGAAAAAGAAGCGGGTGTGTAACTGCCTAATGCACGAATTCGCTCAGCAATTTCATCAACAGCAGCAGCTAATTCCTGGTATTGTTCTTCAAACATTTTATGCAAAGAATAGAAATGAGGGCCTTTGACATTCCAGTGAAAATTTTGTGTTTTTAGATAGAGGGCGTAAGTATCTGCCAGAAAGTGAGTGAGTTCATCAGCAATTTTTTGTGATGGTGAAGTTTTCACGGCGGTAACATGTTGCATGTGAGTAGCCTCCAGGATAGAAAATTATTAATTTCTTTCTAAATAGTAACAATAATTCTATCTTATTTTGCTGACAGCGGGAACTGGGTTGTCAAAATAGCTTCCCATTCTTTTGCTGTAACAGGCGTAATAGATAAGCGGTTGCCTGTTCGTGTTACGGCCATGTTTTTTAAAGCAGTGTGATTTTTTAGCATATCCAATGGAATGATCTGTTCAAGTTTTTTGACAAACTGCACATCAACCATAAACCAGCGTGGCTTTGTCGCTGAACTTTTTGGATCAAAGTAAATTGATGTCGTATCCCAGGCGGTAAAATCGGGATAGCCTGTTTTGACAATCTTTATTATGCCAACAATACCAGGAGGAGAGCAGTTTGAATGATAAAAAAATGCTTTATCGCCTATCTGCATTTCATCACGCATCATGTTACGTACTTGATAATTGCGTACACCATTCCAGTGCGTGATTTGATTTGAGCTTTGTTCCAAGTCATCAATGCTGAAAGTGGTGGGTTCGGATTTGAATAACCAGTAGCGCATAGATTTAATCAGGCCTTATGTTTAAGTTTAAAGTATCTTCAGCACTTGCTTAGCAGTAGCCTCTCCCACAAGGGGAGAGGCTACTGCTAAGCAAGTGCTGAATAGATAGGCTGCCTTATCTCTTCATGGAATCAAAAAAATCTTCATTGGTTTTGGTTGCTTTTAAGCGATCAAGCAAGAACTCAATAGCAGCAAGATCATCCATGGGGTGAAGCAGCTTGCGTAAGATCCACATCTTTTGCATTTCATCTTGATTGACGAGCAACTCTTCACGGCGTGTTCCAGAGCGATTAATATTAATGGCTGGGAAAATGCGACGTTCAGCAATACGACGATCCAGATGGATTTCCATATTACCTGTACTTTTGAATTCTTCGTAAATAACATCATCCATCTTCGATCCAGTTTCAACGAGTGCGGTAGCAATAATGGTTAAGCTGCCACCTTCTTCGATGTTACGTGCAGCACCAAAGAAACGTTTAGGACGTTGTAAAGCATTTGCATCTACACCGCCTGTTAGTACCTTTCCAGAGGCGGGCAAAACCGTGTTGTAAGCACGTGCTAAACGAGTAATAGAGTCAAGTAAGATAATGACGTCACGTTTATGTTCAACTAGGCGTTTTGCTTTTTCAATTACCATTTCGGCTACTTGAACGTGACGGTTCGCGGGCTCATCGAATGTGCTTGCAATCACTTCGCCTCTTACAGAGCGAGTCATTTCAGTGACTTCTTCAGGGCGTTCATCAATCAGTAAAACCATGAGATGACAGTCAGGATGATTTTGTGCAATTGAATGCGCAATGTTCTGCAGCATCATTGTTTTACCCGCTTTAGGCGGTGAAACAATCAAGCCGCGTTGTCCTCTGCCGATGGGAGACATTAAGTCAATGATACGAGCGGTAATGTCTTCAGTGCTGCCGTTACCACATTCCATTTTTAAACGCTCATTGGCGAATAATGGAGTGAGGTTTTCAAATAATACTTTTGTCTTCGCATTTTCTGGTGCATCGAAATTGATATGGTCTACTTTTAATAGAGCAAAATAGCGCTCCCCCTCTTTAGGCGGGCGAATTTTTCCAGAAATAGTGTCGCCGGTGCGAAGATTGAAACGTCTGATTTGGCTGGGGGATACGTAAATATCATCTGGCCCTGCTAAATAAGAGCCTTCGGATGAACGTAAAAATCCAAAGCCATCCTGGAGAATTTCAAGGACGCCGTCGCCATAAATATCTTCACCTCGTTTTGCGTGTGCTTTTAGGATGGCAAAAATGATATCTTGTTTACGTGAACGAGCCATGTTTTCAAGACCATATTCATCAGAAAGCTGGACCAACTCGGCTGCGGTTTTTTTCTTAAGTTCTGTTAGATTCATAGTGATTTTATGCCTGTATATAGAGTTAAAACTGAAAAATTTTCCTTGTTATTTAATGATACTTCGCAACTTTCCTGGTGCGTTTTTATAAAAATATGAGCTACTTTAATTTATGATCAAGCATTCTTAGGTGCCAGGAGTTTGAAAACCAAAGGTATATTTTAACGACACTTTCTGAATGGATGATCTCTTTTACAATGTGGATTATTCGATAGGCTCTTAAACGAGGTTATCTTTTATATACACCAAATTAACATTAAATTTATTAAATATCTAGCTTTTTTTGTGGCTGCTTTTAAGCATTCGCCTCTCCCCTTATGAGAGAGGCGAATATTAGGCAAAAAAGTCGTTATTCAATATGAGTATCAATAAAGCTCATTAGCTCTGTTTTAGAAAGAAGCCCTACCTGGGTTGCTTGTACTTGGCCATTTTTAAACAGGATCAAGGTGGGAATGCCACGCACCCCAAATTTGGGGGGGGTTGCAGGGTTATTATCTACATCCAGTTTAACTACTTTTACTTTACCGGAATATTTTGCAGCGATGTCGTCGAGTAAAGGAGCTATCGCTTTGCAGGGGCCGCACCACTGTGCCCAAAAATCAACAAGTACGGGTATCGTCGATTCAGCGACTTCATTTTCAAAAGAATTATCTGTAATTGCAAGGATATTGCTCATAAATCTGCCTCTTGAGGATAGTATTGAGTACCATTTCAATAGAAATCCATCTATTTTGCAAGTCATTCCGTATCTTTAAATTTATTTCTTGCTGCGTGCACAAAGAGCTGGGGGCAAAGGAGGAGAGTGGTTCTCCTCCTGGATCGAGTACGGTAATTTATTCCTCGTGCCAAGTCTATAAATTGAAAAATAAGGATGGCACATGTCCTGATTTTCCCATGGCATGGCTGGTAAAGTATTTTTTTAGCAGGATACACTGATCAAAACCAATCATCCCCGCTTGACGTGCCATATTTAATGGAAATAAGTCTTTTGAAAATAGTTCAGTCAGACCATGTGATAAAGATAACCTGAAATTTTGTTGTAAGTAGTCAAATGGCAAATTTTGCAAACATCTTTTCAAAGATTTTTGTGCTAAGAAATATTCTGTTAGCATAGCAACTTCGTAGAGTGCTAAATTTAATCCTTGTGCGGCAATAGGATGCAATGTGTGTGCTGCATTACCGATTAACAATACATTTTGTTTTTTCTGCTGTTGTGCTTGTTGCATATATAATGGATAAATGGCGCGCTTTCCTATTTGCTGCAAGCGTCCCAGGCGATAACCAAATTGCTGTTGTAACTGCTGCAAAAATTCTGTGTCATTTAATTGCATTAAATGCCTGATATGAGTGTTCGATGCTGTCCAGATAGTTGCAGCTTGTGTGCCTGTTAAGGGTAGCATGGCAATAGCGCCTTCTTCCTGAAATCGCTCATAAGCAATATTTTTATGATCACGTGCTAATTGAGTTATAGTGACCAGAGCACTTTGTTGATAATCAATCTCTTGTGTGGAAATGCCTAGTAGCTCACGTACTGTGGAATGGCTGCCATCGGCGCCAATCACAATATTTGCTGTGTATTCTTCTGTGCCTTGCGCAGTATCAATTGATATTGTTACTGTATCAGCGTCTTGTGTTAATGTTTTCAAAGTGGCAGGGCAGAATAATTTTATATTTTCAGCAGTGTGTAAAGCAGTAAATAGCGCAGAATTAATATGGCTTGCTGGAACCACATGGCCTAAAGTATCCAGTCCGAGTTCATGCGCTTCTATACGTGCAATACCAAAATGACCTTGATGTGAGACATGAATTTGCTGTATAGGTGCTGCATAAGGCGCTAAATCAGGCCAAATGCCGCTATTTTTAAATAAACAACAACTCCCTTCATTTAAGGCAATTAAACGTGTATCTTCATTGGCAGGGCCAGTTGCATCGATCAATGCAATTTGCCATGGTCCTTTGCTTAAGGTATAGGCGAGCGCTCCACCTACCATTCCTCCGCCGATGATGATGATGTCAAATTTCATGAGTATCCTGTGTTGCTTAAGACGATTTTTTCATGATAGCTTCAATATCTTTAATCGTTTTAGGTGCATCACAACTTAACACCTCATTCCCCGTAGCGGATACTAAAACATCATCCTCAATTCGCACTCCAATATTGTGCCACTGCTTTGCTACCCCGGGTGTTCCTGGTGGAATATAGATGCCAGGCTCAACCGTTAAAACCATGCCCGGTTGCATGCGACGCCACTTGCCATGCGATTTATAGCGTCCCACATCATGCACATCGAGCCCTAACCAGTGACCAGCGCCATGCATATAAAATTTAGAGTAGGCCTGCTTTTCAAGCAGATCATGCAAATTACCTTTTAATAGCTTGAGATCGATTAATCCTTGCGTGATTATTTTTATAATGGCATTTTGTGCTGCACACCATTCTGCTCCTGGCTGTACTGCTTTGATACCTGCTAATTGTGCTGCGAGTACAATTTCATAAATTGCACGTTGTTCAGCAGTAAAACGGCCATTCGCTGGGAAAGTTCGGGTAATATCTGAAGCGTAATATTGATACTCGCAACCGGCGTCAACCAGGACGATGCTTTTATCAGCAATCACACGATTATTATCAGTGTAATGTAGAATGCAGCTATTGATGCCGCTGCCTACAATAGGCGTGTAGGCTGGATAGCGGGCACCGTTGCTCTGGAATTGATAAGTGATGGCAGCTTCAAGTTGATATTCATTCATCCCTGGTTGGCAAATAGCCATTGCTTGCGCATGCGCTGCTGCTGATATTTTAGCTGCCTTACGCATCAAGGCAATTTCCGCAGGACTTTTTATGACACGCATTTCATGTACTGTATGTGTTAGATCTACAAATGCGAGTGGTGATTGTATGCCGCTACGGATTTTGCCGCGAATTTTATTCATGGCATCTAGCAAGACTCTATCAAAAGCACGGTTAGAACCTAGAGTGTAATGAATTTCTTCGCGCCCAGTTAAAAATTCAGGTAATTTTTTAGTTAATTGCTCAATAGGATAAGCTTCATCTGCGCCAAATTCTTTACATGCGCCTGTTTGTCCTGCGCGAGGACCTGTCCAAATTTCTTCATCTTGATTGCGTATACGATTAAATAAAATGAATTCCCCTCCTTTACGTTTAGGGGCAAGAATAGCGACTGCTTCAGGTTCTTCAAAGCCTGTCAAATAATAGAAATCACTTTGTTGACGATAAGGGTAATCAGACTCTCCGCTACGGAATGATATAGGTGCTGCTACTAAAATAACGATTCCAGTGGAGCCAATTTGTTGCATGAGTTGTTTGCGACGTTTGGCAAATTCAGTCATTTTTATCACAAGTTATCTCCTGAGTTAATGCAGCAAGGGATTTTTGGCTACTTTTTGTGGTACGCTATTAGGCTGTAGCTCATTAAAAAACATCAGTGTAGTCAGTCGCACATATTCTACTAGCTCAAAATAAGCTGTTTCATCTTCTTCATTGGCTGGGATATCGCCAAAATTAATTTGAGCGATTTCGGTAAGGTCGCTCAGTGCTTCAGTTATTTCGTCTTTCGCATGATTCTGTAATGGCGTGGATGATTGTGCCAATCCGGTCAGAAATCCTTGGCACCATAAGCCTAGAGCTTCTGTTCTGGTATTAATGTCTGTATCGTCATCGGGAAGAATCAGGCTAAATTCAAATGAAAATTGACTGAGAGAGTGGTAGCTAGCTTCAGATAGCTGTGACAAGATAGTATGAGCTTTCTTATTTTTTTTGTCATGCAGGAATAATTTTTCAAAGTCAGGATTAGATTTTTCTGGGTAGGGGATAAGACAAAGGTAGCCACATAATAATCCGTGCGCTTCTGCTGGATGAAGGCCTGGTTCGATTTCATTTAAAAGAATGGTTAGTTCTGCATAACTGGGCAAAGAGGATATTGGATTCATGGGTAAATTTTCTTTCTCATAAAAACGACATGGTAACAGGAATTTTGAAGTTTACGAAGAGCCATAGCGGTATTGCGCGCATGGCAAATGCGCTTAGATCAGTATGAAATGATGTTTTTCTAATCAGCGCTACTTAGAGTTTTCTGTCTATAATAGAAAATACTATTTTAAATAAATACACATTCTTTGTATTTGTATTATTATAAATATAAGCATAAAATAACCATAAATGATTTCGAGAAATTATTATAAGAAAAATAATCAGGCGTATTTGTTATGCAACGTGCCATCCCCCCCACTGTCGTCGAAGAAGCGCTAAAAGCCAAACTAGACGATATTATATTAAGATGGGTTCATAGATCTGCAGCAGGAATACTTCAGTCAGCGGAGCTAATGGATGTACTTGGAAAGCGGTTAAATATAGCTGATAGAGTTTCAAGTCCTAAAGTTTCAAGTAAAGGGATAAAGAAAAACAGGATAAGAGAGATTCTCAGTAAGCAAGAGGATCCAATGGGTTATTTATATAAATTAATCAATAGATTAGAAGAGCTAGAGCAAAGGGAGCGGGAACTATATAATTTTGTATTACTAGAAATTAGCGACATACAAGATGGGCTGGGAGAGATAGCAAAGAGAATTAAACGATTATCGGCGGAAAGTCAGGTTATTTACTGGCGGCAATATAAAAAAATTCGTTCAAACTTCGATATAATAGTGGGGAATTGCGAAGCCTTCCGGATCGAAAAAAGAGCGGGTGATGACCTGCTTGGTGTAGCAGAGAGGGTGCTAAAGGCTTCTCTGGAAAAAAGACAGGATTCTAAAGCAGAAAGCAAATCTTCTTCTGAAGTAGAAGCAAAGAGGCCTGTAGATGGAGTTTCTCCGCAAATAAAATCTCCTCATGTATCGCTGTCTATATAGTAAGCCCGAAATTCCTGCAGAGCGTGAAGACAGCCTTTTGCGAGGCGAAGAGCGAAGAGACTCTCTCTCTGAAGAACGAAGAGACTCTTCCTCTTTCGTTGTATAATCTTATACCCGGATGCTACGGGTATATATCCATTGCATCTCAAGATGCGAATCTGCCATCCTGAACGAAATGAAGGATCTTTTACCTGTTGAGCACATTCTTTATTTCGATCAGGATGGCAGGTTCGCATTTTCAAGTTCCGTCTTGTAAAAAAGTGTGTCAAAAGCATTCTTGCACGTTTACAATAAACAGCTATGGCGAGAGGCAGGCATACAGACATAGGTTTAGAGGAAAATAATAGGGTTTATGTCAAAACAAAAAATAGAACAACTTATACAAACCGCACTGACTCATTTATCTGAAACAGGTCAATTATCCGGCGATCAACCCAAAATTCAAGTTGAAGCAACTAAAGACAAGCAGCATGGTGATTTTGCTTGTAACATAGCATTAATCTTGGCGAAGCTCTTGCAACGTAAGCCACGTGATATTGCCGAGATGTTGGTGCAGGCATTACCTACGTCATCGTATGTTGCCAAGGTGGAAATCGCAGGGCCTGGATTTATCAATTTTTACTTATCCTCTGAAGCCTTATACCGCGTTGTTTCCGATATTTGCACAGCAGGTGAAAAATATGGCCATTCTAATCTTGGGCAAGGCAAGCGAATATTGATCGAGTATGTGTCTGCTAATCCAACGGGGCCGCTACATGTAGGTCACGGGCGTCATGCAGCTTATGGTGCAGTTGTTGCAGATTTGCTGGAGACAGTAGGTTATAGCGTGCATCGTGAATACTATGTCAATGATGCGGGTCGTCAAATGGATATTTTAGCGGCCAGCACCTGGTTACGCTATTTAGTTTTATGCGATGAAACCATCGTGTTTCCAACCAATGCTTATAAAGGTGATTATGTCATCGATATAGCGCGTCGTTTACAACAAGAAAACAGTAGAAAGTTTTGTATAGCCACAGATAAGATTTTTCGTGACTTACCGCTGGATGAACCGGCAGGTGGCGATAAAGAAATTTATATAGATGCGATTATTGTCCGAGCCAAAGAATTATTAGGCGAAACAAATTATCGAATAGTATTTGATACAGCTTTAACAGGTATTCTAACAGATATTCATGATGATCTTGCTGAGTTTGGTGTGCATTATCAAACATGGTTTTCTGAGAGAGAATTTGTGCAAACCGACGTGGTAGATAGAAATATTAAGGCGTTGCATGCAAAAGGTTTAGTGTATGAACGCGAAGGCGCCCTCTGGTTTCGCTCCACGGATTTTGGTGATGAAAAAGATCGTGTGCTATTACGTAGCAATGGCCAGCGTACCTATTTCGCTAATGATTTTTCTTACCACATTAACAAATTTGAGCGTGGTTTTGACTATGCTATTGATATCTTTGGTGCTGATCATCATGGTTATGTCCCACGCATGAAAGCAGGTATGCAAGCGCGAGGTATTCAAGCAGATCAATTAACTTATCTGTTGGTGCAATTCGTTACGCTTTATCGTAATGGGCAACAAGTCCAAATGTCTACGCGTAGCGGTTCATTCGTGACTCTGCGTGAATTACGTGAAGAAGTAGGTAACGATGCAGCGCGGTTTTTTTATGTGATGCGCAAGTGCGAACAGCATGTGGATTTTGATCTGGATTTGGCAAAAGCACAATCTAATGAAAACCCAGTGTATTATATCCAGTACGCCCATGCACGTATTTGTAGTGTATTGCGTCAACTTAGCGAAAAAGCCATGAGCTATCAACAAGCAGAAGGATTGCAACAGCTTGCCTGTTTGACAGAACCTCATGAATTACAATTATTAGGAACGTTAGGGCATTATCTGAATATTATTAGTAGTGCAGCAATGCAGCATGGGCCACATATATTAACAAATTATTTGCGTGACCTAGCAACAGATTTTCATGGTTATTATAATTCACATCAATTTTTGGTCGAAGATAGTGCATTGCGTAATGCGCGTTTAACGTTGATATTGGCTGCTCGCCAAGTGCTGGCAAATGGATTAAAGTTATTAGGTGTTTCAGCGCCGGAAAGGATGTAGCATGGCCAGGGATTATGCGAAGTACAGACTACAACCCAAACAAAAGCAGACAGAAAATGGCTGGCGCAATAGGTTATTGCTTTCTATTTTAATAGGGTGCGTGGTAGGTCTCATCATTTTTGGGGTTTATATTTACAAAAATACCCCGCTGGAGTCTCCACGGCAGAAGTTTGCTACGTGGGTTACTCAGGTCAAATTATTTCTGAGTCATAAAAAGACTGGAGCTTCGTTGCTCACAAAGAGTCCGCCTATGCGTCAGGCCAAACAGGAGCCGGAGATTCGTTTTAATTTTTATACAGAGCTACCGAATATGCAAGTAACGTTGCCTGAAACTGAGCAGGTGCCAAGTAAGCAGGCGTTAACAACTAAGCAGAATTTACTTGCTGCAACAACAAAGACAGAACCATTGTTTCCTGCAAAAGAATTAAAAAAGAATAAGAATGGTGCAGAAAATGCTGGCCAATACATTTTACAAATGGGTGTATTTAAGAATGAAACGGCTGCTGGGCAGGTACGAGTATCGTTGCTATTAGCAGGGTTTGAGGCTGATATAGTTAAAAGTGTAGATGGAAATCAAACTTTATATCGCATACAAAAAGGGCCTTATATGACGTTGGCACAGGTAAAAGAGGTGCAGAAGCAGCTGCAGAGCAAGGGAATAATGGGATTAGTTAAAAAACTCTAGAGGTTGAAAATTTGTCAAAGTGACCCTATATGAATAAAAGAATGTATCTATGTCAGTCTCTACTATAGATACAAAAACTTAGCTTAAGGAGGTTTTCTTTGGAACAATACCGTGGGACGACGATTTTATCTGTCAGACGCAATAATGTTGTAGTGATCGGTGGCGATGGCCAGGTATCAATGGGTCATACCATCATGAAATCCAATGCGCGCAAAGTTCGCCGTTTATACAATGACAAAGTGATTGCTGGCTTTGCGGGTGGCACTGCGGATGCTTTTACCTTATTTGAGCGTTTTGAAGCGAAGCTGGAAACCCATCAGGGAAATCTAGTACGTGCCGCAGTTGAAATGGCTAAAGACTGGCGCACTGACCGTGTATTGCGACGTTTAGAAGCGTTGTTGGCTGTAGCTGATGCTAAAGCATCATTGATTATTACGGGTAATGGTGATGTGATTGAACCAGAGCAGGGGGTGATGGCAATTGGCTCAGGTGGCCCTTTTGCTAAGTCTGCGGCACTTGCACTCATTGAAAATACTAAATTGGATGCGCGCAACATTGTAGAAAAGTCACTTGCTATTGCAGCCTCACAATGTGTTTATACCAATACTAGCTTTACCATTGAAATGTTAACCAATAAAGAATAAGAGTGAAATTCCCTATGTTACCTATGACGCCTAAAGAAATAGTAAATGAACTGGATAAACATATTATTGGCCAAGCGGCTGCAAAACGTGCAGTGGCAATTGCGCTGCGTAATCGTTGGCGGCGCAGGCAATTGCCTAAAGAATTGGCTGATGAAATTATGCCAAAAAATATTTTAATGATTGGTCCAACGGGTGTAGGCAAAACAGAAATAGCCAGGCGTGTAGCAAAATTAGTCGATGCGCCATTTATAAAAATCGAAGCGACGAAATTTACCGAAGTAGGTTATGTTGGGCGTGATGTGGATTCTATTATTCGTGATTTGATGGATATGGAAATTAAAAGAAAGCGTGAAGAAGAAATGAATAAAGTACGTTCGCAAGCAGAAGAGAGAGCGCATGAACGTATTCTTGATGTGTTATTACCACCAGCACGTGGCAGTTTTGCGGGTGAGCCAGCAGAATCACCTAAAGAAGATTCAAGTGCGCGGCAGCTTTTCCGCAAAAAATTACGCGAAGGCAGTCTTGATGATAAAGAAATTGAAATTGAAGTTTCTGCTTCACCTATAGGCGTTGAAATTATGGCGCCTCCTGGGATGGAGGAAATGACTAACCAGTTACAGAGTATGTTCCAGAACTTATCTAGCGAACGCAGAAAAATGCGGAAGATTAAAATCGCTGATGCCAGAAAGATTTTACGTGATGAAGAAGCGGCTAAATTAATTGATGATGAAGATTTAAAAGCCCGTGCTTTGGAAAGCGTAGAGCAAAATGGTATCGTATTTTTGGATGAAATTGATAAAATTGCGCGACGTTCAGAACATGCGGGTGCTGATGTGTCTCGTGAAGGGGTGCAACGTGACTTGTTACCTCTCATTGAGGGTTCCACTGTCTCTACCAAGTACGGTATGGTACGTACAGACCATATACTATTTATTGCCTCAGGCGCTTTTCATTATTCGAAACCCTCGGATCTTATTCCTGAATTGCAAGGTCGCTTACCCATACGTGTTGAATTAAAAGCATTAAGTACTGATGATTTCGTGCGTATTTTAACAGAACCGACGGCTTCTTTGACGGAACAATATGTTGCGTTACTTGGAACAGACAGTGTCAAAATTAAATTTTTAGCGGATGGAGTGCGACGTATTGCAGAAGTGGCCTGGGAAGTGAATGAGCGCACTGAAAATATTGGCGCGCGTCGTTTACACACCATCATTGAACGTTTACTCGAGGAAGTCTCTTTTGAAGGGCCTGACTATATAGGTAAAGCTGTTTCTATCAACGCGCAATATGTGAATAAGCATTTGCAGCAATTAGTAAAAAATGAAGATTTGAGTCGTTATATTTTATGAGCGAAGATTCCCCTAGCCCTATTCCTACGACGATTATTTTGCATAAGCTATCTCGTACATTGGAGCTGGAATTTGATACCGGCGAGCGATTTCTTTTGCCCTGTGCTTACTTACGTGCTTTTTCTACTTCAGCAGAGATGCGTCATGGCACGCCGTTAACAAAAGCAGAAATCATAAAGAGACAAGTCAACATATTGGCAATTGAGCCAGTGGGGCATTACGCTATTAAGCCGGTTTTTAGTGATGGACATCGCACGGGTATTTATAGCTGGGATACACTGTATGAATTAGGGAAAAATTTAGCAAAAAATTGGCAAGAAGAAGGAAAATAAAATGGATCAAGAAGCACTTAAAAAATCTGCAGCGCTAGCAGCGCTGGACTACATTGAGTCGGGTATAGTGCTGGGTGTCGGCAGCGGTTCTACCGTAAATTATTTTATTGATGCTTTAAAAAATGTGAAAGGAAAAATTGAAGCTGCTGTTGCCAGTTCAAATGCTTCTGCAGAGCGCTTAAAAGCGTTGTCCATTCCAGTGGTCGATTTAAATAGTGTGAGTGAGCTGCCTTTATATGTTGATGGTGCTGATGAAATTAACCCCTATAAGCAAATGATCAAGGGTGGAGGCGGTGCGTTGACACGTGAAAAAATTGCAGCTGCTGTTGCGAAAAAATTTATTTGTATCGCAGATCAGACGAAGCAAGTTGATTTGCTTGGTACATTTCCTGTTGCAGTTGAAGTGATCCCAATGGCGCGCAGTTTTGTGGCGCGAAAAATAGTTAAGTTGGGCGCTGATCCTGTTTATAGACAAGGTTTTGTGACTGATAATGGCAATGCCATTCTGGATGTCTATAATTTAAAAATTCTTCAGCCTATTGCGCTTGAGCAAGAATTGAATAATATTGTAGGCGTAGTGATGAATGGGATTTTTGCTGTGCGACCGGCGGATATATTATTACTCGCTACGACGAAAGGGATGATATGCTTGTGAAGCAAGTGCGGTATTAGGAGAAAATGGAATGTTCACTGTAACCAAACGTTTTTCCCGCGCAGAAATGCCAGAGAGAGGTTTCAAGACACAACAAGATGCAGAAAATTTTATTTATGAGAAATTGCGCGAAGATATCAAATTCAAGCTGACGGCAACCTACTGTCTTTATGCATCAGAAGGCGGAGAGCTGCTAAAAGAATTTACTCAGCGCGACATCCCCTCAGCTTCATCTAATTCTTCTAGCGTTGAATCTTCATCTGGCCAAAAAGGCAGCGGACAAACCTTCAGTCCTTCTCCATTTAGCTCTTCACCACGTCCTGGGGGTATGCCGCAGAATTGGAAAAATGAAGATAAGGATGATAAAAAGGACTAGAGAAAAAAAATCCTGCCTACTCATTAGAATAGGCAGGATTTTAAGAGAAGATAATTTAAAAATTATCTATGGCTGTCTTTGTCAGTCTTGTTAATAGAGCCCGTTCCCCAAGCATTGTTGGGTTGTTTGTTAGCCTGTGGATTTTTTGTTGTTTGGTTTTTATCTTTTTGATGTTGCCCTAAATTGCCACCGCCTGGAGTAGAGAAGCCCCCTTGGGTTGGTGCATTTGGGTTGCGATAATTATTATCGGATTTGTTAGTAGCAGCTTGATAGCTGTTACCTTTGTTACCTTGTAAATCTTTTCCCTTACTATATTCGTTTTTCATAAAGCCTCCATCGAGGAATTGAAGAACACAAAACCATTATACTCCTGTTTTGGGGTTGTAAACGGGCAAAAACAGATCATTTTTTATGCTAAAATAAGGTGTTTTGAAATTATTTTAAGTTATTTGTTGAATATTTAGGCATATAGATCATCTGTACCGTATTCCCATCTGGATCAGCGCAATAAAAGCTTCGTGTGCCATCTCGGTGATCTTTGGGTGCTGCTTTGATCTTGACGCCCTGAGTTTGTAGAAATTCATGCCAGGCATCGACTTCATCACCTTCAGTTAAAAAAAACCCAATATGATCGAGTCGTTGCTGCTTTGCAGAAACAAAGTCAGCAGGAGCCCGATGTAATGCGAGATTGTCATTGCCTGAGGTAAGGTAAAGATTATCGGCATCAGGACGCCAATCAACAGTCATGCCTAACAATTTTGTGTAAAAATACTCACACTCAGCAAAATTGCTGATATAGAGGGCGATATGGTGGAGTCCAGCTGTGGGTTTAGGTCGTTGCATGGATGGCTTCACTTGTTTAATTCATGGCGCATGCTGTTAATGATTTTGGTATAGTCTGGTTGAGTAAAAATGGCAGATCCTGTGATAAACATATCTGCACCTGCTTTAGCAACTTCATGGATATTTTCGGTTTTGATGCCACCATCGATTGCAAGGCGGATTTTTCTCCCACTTTTGTTAATTAACGCGCGGGCTTTTTTTAATTTTTCTAAAGTAGCTGGGATAAATTGTTGACCACCAAATCCTGGGTTTACTGACATCAGGAGAATAATATCCAGCTTATCCATAACGTACTCGAGACAGTCTAAGGTGGTGGCTGGATTAAGTGCTAAACCTGCTTTGCAGCCATGCTTGTGGATTAACGCCAGACTGCGGTCTATGTGGTCAGAGCTTTCAGGATGAAAAGTAAGGTTGCTTGCGCCAGCCTTAGCAAAATCTACGATTAACTGGTCAACAGGCCGTGTCATGAGGTGGACATCAATAGGGGCTTTAATGCCATGCTTGCGTAATGCTTCACAAACCAGAGGACCTACGGTAAGGTTCGGTACATAATGATTATCCATGACATCTAGATGTAGCATGTCTCCTCCCGCTTTTAAGACATTTTCAGATTCTTCACCCAGGCGAGCAAAGTTGGCAGAAAGTAGAGAGGGAGCTATTAAGTAATCAGACATGAATGTTCCTGCTAGTTAATTGGTAAATCTAGTTCATTTTTTATAAGGCTTTATGGTATCTTTTCCTGCCGTGAAAGTAAAAGTTTTGCGTAGCTATTAGCCCCGTCATTGCGAGCAGGAGCGAAGCAACCTAGGCTTTTCAGAGCTGGTTTATAAAAACCTATGCTCGAAAGCGGCGTTGAAATGCCTGGATTGCTTCGCTCCTGCTCGCAATGACGAGACAGAGGGCGAGCGTTACGTTTTGCCTAACGTTTAAAAACAGAGGACGGTTTCTTGCGCTATTTATATACGCTTTTATTTTATCTCATCATGCCTTTTGTGTTTTTGCGTCTTTGGTGGCGTTCTAAACGTATTCCTGGTTATAGACAAGGATGGGCTGAGAGGTTGGGGTATTGCCCTTATAGATTGGAAAAATCCATTTGGGTGCACGCGGTATCAGTGGGTGAAACAATAGCGGCGGTGCCATTAATTAAAGCACTATTACAAGAATTTCCACAGTTACCTTTGGTTGTCACGAATATGACTCCAACAGGGGCGGCACGGGTCAAAGCAGCCTTTAATGATAGTGTAAGGCAGGTCTATATTCCTTATGATGTACCGGGTGCGGTGAACCGGTTTCTGCAGCGTATCAATCCGCAAATTGCGGTGGTAATGGAAACAGAATTATGGCCCAATTTATTTGCAGGTTGTCGCAAACGGCATATTCCCATTGTGATTGCTAACGCGCGGTTATCGGCTAAGTCAGCCCAAGGCTATGCCTATATATTGAGTTTAACGCGAGATATTTTTACTGCAATTCACAGTTTAGCTGCGCAAGCTTCGGCTGATGCGGAACGTTTTATTGCTTTAGGATTGAATCGCAAGAAAGTGACAGTGACGGGGAATTTGAAATTTGATTTGGAATTGCCTGCTGATTTATCTGATAAAAGTGAAGCATTGCAAAATCGCTTAGGAAAAGAGAGGTTAATCTGGATTGCCGCGAGTACGCATCCGGGAGAGGAAGAAATTATTTTAGCTGCGCATCATTTAATTTTAAAAAAGTATCCAGCTGCTTTATTAATTCTAGTGCCGCGTCATCCTGATCGTTTTGCAGCGGTTGCTGAGCTAGCAGAACAGCAAATGTTTAAAGTGATACGACGTAGTAGCGGTGAGACATGTTCTGCACAAACTGAAATTTATCTGGGTGATACGATGGGTGAATTATTGTTACTGTATTCTGTTGCTCAAGTAGCATTTGTTGCGGGTAGTTTTGCGCAAGTCGGTGGACATAATATGTTGGAGCCAGCGGTATTGCAAAAACCTATTATCACAGGACCGGTGCTTTTTAATTTTGCCGAAATAAGTCAGATGCTATTAACAGCAAAAGGAATGGTTATTGTGCAAAACGCAGAAGAACTTGCTGCGCAGATCGGACATTTTTTTGCAGATCATAACTATCGCAAGTTAATAGGAGAAAATGCTTATCAAGTGGTTGCAGCTAACCGTGGCGCTTTGCAGAAGCAGATGGGGTTGATTAGAGCTGTTATGACAAAAGAATAGTAATCTCAGTGCTTGCTTTTAGTACTAGCCTCTCGCGGGAGAGGCTAGCACTAAGCTATAATTACTTTTCATTTGTCTGATAAGCACGCATAAGTTCCCCTGTCCCTGTATTATTAACATTAGTTACCGGAGTGTCTGTAATACTCGCTGCCACAATATTAGCTATTGTCTGCCTATCAGCGGGGACTGCATTCTCATTTGCTGGCGTTGGGTGAGTCCGGCTTGTTAAAATAATGACCCAGGTTTGCGTAACAGGATCAATCCAGATAGAAGTACCAGTCCAGCCGGTGTGGCCATAAGAAGACAATGGGAATAAGATGCCGCGGTTGCTATAAGAAGAGTCGATGTCCCAACCTAAGCCACGTACATTCGTTATTTCCTTGGGTGTTTGTGATGTGGTCATTTTCAAGATAGTCAAAGGACCAAGCAAATAATTAACCTGCTCTGTCTGATGAGCGAGCCGTCCATTATTAAGCAGTGTTTGGGCATAGATACTTAAATCATACGCATTTGAAAATAAGCCTGCGTGACCTGCAATACCGCCCATTGCATATGCAGTTGGATCATGTACTTCGCCCCAGCGTAAGTGATTATTTATTATTTGTGTTGGGGCGATTTGACCTTGTAATTTAGCAGCAGGAGAAAAGAAAGTGCTGGTCATTTCTAAAGGTTTAAAAATATGATTTTGTGTATATTGATTAAGATTCTCACCAGAAATTAATTCAACCAGATAACCTAATACAAGAAAATTAATATCGCTATAAACTACTTTTTTTCCAGGAGAGTTAATTAACTTAGTGCGTTCTATCTCATTATATGCTGCTTGCTGGCCATGCCAAGGATAGATAATTAGATTTTCCTGATTTTTAGGTCCGGGTAAATCAGCAGGTAAACCTGAAGTATGGGTGAGTAATTCGCGTATTGTTACGGCGTCTTTGCCATGTTTAGCGAAGGCTGGCCAATAGTATGCAACGGGTGTATCTAATGCTAATTTTCCTTGCTCAATAAGTTGCATGATGGCAGGCGTAGTAGCAATGACTTTTGTTAAAGAAGCCATATCAAAAAGAGTATCCAGCTGCATGGGTGCAATATCCGGCACAATACGACGATTGCCAAATACACCTTGATAAATAATCTGACCGCGATGTCCTGCCAAAATGACAGCGCCCGGGTATTTACCATCAGCAATAGATTTTTCTACTATCAATGAAATCTGATTTAATAAATTATTGCGTATTCCAGTAACGGGTGGAATAACAACTTCATGCACCCCTTGAGGAAAGTGACGATGAAATACGGGAGGAGTCCTATGTAAAATGTCATAAGATAAAAAAATAGCTAATAACAGTAAAAGTAGAGGTAGGATTAAAACATATTTGTAACAGGGTATTTTTTTTCGCATAAATTATTTAGTAAGCTCCTTTTTTATTAAGTTATTTAATGATCTATGAATTAATTGTAAATCTTGCCAAGCTTTGTTTTTGTCTTGTGGGTTACGCAAGAGATAAGCTGGATGATAAGTGACAACCAGTGGAATAGTATTGTCTGTACCGTAGGAGTGAAGCTTGCCACGCATTTGTCCTAATGATGCTTGCGTGTTTAACAAATGATGTGCGGCGATACGCCCTAAAGCCAAGAGTAATTTTGGTTGAATAAGCGCAATTTGTTTGGTTAAAAAACCAGTGCATTGACTCACCTCGTCTGGCAAAGGATCACGATTATTAGGTGGGCGGCATTTTAAAATATTTGCAATATAAACTGTGCGTCTATCGAGGCCAATGGCTTGCAGCATTGCATTGAGTAATTGGCCAGCTCGACCCACAAAAGGTTCGCCTTTTTGATCTTCATAAAAGCCGGGTGCTTCGCCAATGAGCATCAGATCGGCTTGTTGATTGCCTACACCAAAAACAGTTTGCGTGCGAGTCTTATGGAGGATGCAAGCGGTACAATGAGCAACGCTAGCGCATAAATTAACCAAAGTTTCCATAGGCTGGACGCGAGGTGCAGGCATAGACTGCTTTGACTGCCAGGGTTGGATGCCCATAGCAGAAAGGTAATTCAGTTGAGATGGTTCCATGGGATATTTGCTCATATGTATGGTAATTTTTAAGGCATCTATAGAAGTCATTAGCGTATAATACCTAGCTTAATTAATAAAGGACCACTTTCCATGAAAAAAACGGCTGTCTACCCAGGTACATTTGATCCTATCACTTACGGCCATGTAGACTTGGTTGAACGGGCAGCACAGATTTTTGACCGCGTTATTGTTGCAGTGGCAGCGAATAAAAATAAAACGCCTTTCTTTTCCCTAAAGGAACGGGTTGAATTGGCGCAGCTTGCATTAAACAAATTAACCAATGTAGAAGTGCTGGATTTTGATATATTACTCATTGATTTTATGCGTGCACAAAAAGCGGGTATTATTTTGCGTGGCGTGCGGATGGTATCTGATTTTGATTATGAGTTTCAATTAGCTGGCATGAATAGGCAACTAGCCCCCGACATTGAAAGCTTATTTTTAATGCCAGCGCAAAAATACAGCTGTATTTCTTCAAGCTTTGTTCGCGAGATCGCCTCTTTGGGAGGGGATGTAACACCTTTTGTGCCTGATGCAGTGATGACTGCGTTCAAGCAAAAATTGCGAAGATAAATGTATGGCATTAATGATTACTGATGAATGTATCAACTGCGATGTGTGTGAGCCTGTGTGCCCTAACCAGGCTATTTATCAAGGAGATATCATTTTTGAAATTGATCCAGTTCGTTGTACGGAGTGTGTAGGTCATTTTAATGAGCCGCAGTGTGTTGCAGTTTGTCCCGTGAATTGTATTCCGGTGGATCCGCGGCATGTGGAGACGAGAGAGCAGTTGATGGAGAAGTATCAAGTATTGATGGTAGAAAAGCGTGATGAATAATGGTATCTATTCAGTTCTTGCTAAGCAATATTTGCTAGAAAAAAGGCAATAGCTAAATTAATCGCAGCTATTAGGCTCCCAGCATTCGCTTTGCCCGTTCCCGCCAGATCAAGCGCAGTACCATGATCGACAGAAGTGCGAATAATGGGTAAGCCTAGCGTTACATTGACTGCATGATCAAACCCTATGTATTTCACTACAGGTAAAACCTGGTCATGATACATCGCAAAAATAGCATCAGCAGATTTTAAATATTTTTCGGTAAAAATAGTATCTGCAGGTAATGGTCCTGTGACATTGATTTTTTCGGCACGTAATATATTTAATGCGGGTGTGATGATTTCAATTTCTTCCTGGCCTAGATGTCCAGATTCTCCTGCATGTGGATTTAAACCACAGACAAGAATATGAGGCTTGGGTTGTGAGAAACGTTTTTGTAATTCACTATGTAAAAGACGTATAGTGCTTAGCAAATGTTCAAGCGTGATTGCTTTTGGCACCTTTACCAAGGGAATATGAGTGGTCGCTAAAGCGACTTTTAGCTTATCAACCACAAACAACATGAGTACTTGTTTTGCATGGCAATGCTGTGACAGAAATTCTGTATGTCCAGTAAAAGAAATCCCCGCCGCATTAAGTGTCGCCTTATGGATGGGCCCAGTGACTAAAGCATGTGTTTTGTGTTGTAAACAATAATCCGTTGCCAATTCTAAGCTGCTAATAACATACTCTGCATTGTCTGGATTAAGCTGTCCGGCTTTGCACGGTGCATGAAGGTTTAATGGAATGATTTTTAATATGCCAGGGTGGTGTAAATGAGCAGATTGATTTAAATCAAAGACCTCGAGTTGCAAAGGTAACTGTAATTGTTTGGCGCGAGCTATTAAGAGAGAGGGATCGCCGATAACAATTAATTCCGCAGGCCAAGGTTGCTGAGCAATTTTTAGAATAATATCTGGGCCAATTCCCGCGGGTTCACCTGGTGTAAGAATAATCCGCGGTATCATTGGATCATATACTCTCATTCATTTTCCGGATGGGTATTAATAAAAGACTCGCTGCGTAATTTAGTCGCCCAGGTTTGTAATGCTTCTTCATATTTGCGTTGATAAAGTAATTCTTGCACTTGTTTGCGCTGCTCTTCTTTATTGCCTTGCATGCCAACGCTACGAATACCCGCTACACGGATGATATGAAAACCATTAGGTGTCTGGATAGGGCCAGCAATATCGTTAGTTTTCATTTCGACAAGTCGACTTGCAAATGCGGAAGGGATTTCTGGCAATTTACGCCAGCCTAAATCACCGCCCTGCAATGCTTTGCTGCCACTCGATTCGGCAACAGCAGCTTCACGGAAACTGACACCCTGGTGTAATTTTACTAATACCGCTTCTGCACGGGCTTTTGCCTCAGTCATATCTTTTGCTGTAGGTGTTTCCGGCAAGGCGATGAGAATATCTTCTAAATGGTATTCTTTGCTGTTATAAGATAACCAAGCAGCTGAACGCATGAAATCATCCACTTCTTGCGGAGAAATAGCCATTTTGCCACCAATCATTTGCTGTTCAATGCGATTGATTGCAATCTCATCATGGATTTCTTTGCGGTATTCTTGTCTATTTAAGCCTTGCTCAGCGACAGTAGCATAGAGTTTATCTGTGGCAATTCGATTTTTTTGCGCAACTATATTGATCGCCTTAGTGACATCTGCCTCAGTCACCTGAATACCAGCCTGTTCAGCAAGATCAAGCTGCAGTTTACGGTTGATTAATTGATCTAATACTTGTTTGCGTAAAATATTGCTCGGGGGAATAGGTGTATGAGTAGCAACTAATTGTTTTTTAATTCGATCCATTGCTTCATCGAGTTCACTTTGTGTGATCACTGTTTTATTCACGATGGCCACAATACGATCAAGCGATTGCTCATTTTTTTTAGTGACACTGATAGCATAACTACTCATCAAGAATGTGCACAATAAAACTGAGCTTAATTTTAACCATTTGTTCATTTTAAAAGTCCTGCCCAAAATCTGTTTGATAAGAAATAGCGCCACTATTCAGCGTCGGGTTTGGATCACCTGTACCAAAATTCCCTAAGCCTTTTAAGGCAAACTGTATGTAAGATTCCGTATTGTATTTAAGAGTATTGTTTAAAGTAACGTTGGTAAAAGTACGGCCTACAAGAAAACGCACAGCCCAACAACAACTGTCATATTGTAAACCAAAGAGCAGGTTCTGGAAACGGGAGGTATTGAAATTTTCTGTCCAGCGGCCAAGTGTGCTCCAGCTATGGGTTACAGGCCAAATGAAAGTAAGGTCTGCTTGAGATAAGTTATTGGCACTGCTGCCAACGGGATTAGTTGGTAAAAAAGCACCATTGATGGCATAGGTATAACTTAAATTGACAGACCGTTGTGGGTCAGTACTGTAACCTAAAGTAAGTGTTTCATTTTTGGTCTCATTTACATGAGTGTCATAAATAGTATTAGAGGTAAGAGTCCAATACGGCGTGAGACTATAGCTTAAGACACCCGAAAGAGGTGAACGTTTAACTCGATTGTCAGAATTAATAGATGGGGAGCAATTCTGTGTGGGATTATCATTAGAGCAGAGCGTCACTAGCCGATCGTGAAAATAAGCAATTTGGCCTATACCCGCATACGCTTTTTGTGTTCCTGATTGTTGATCCATAAAACGTGTCGCTAGACCAAGAGCAAGCTGA
>Ga0206943_1003_pt1 | contig 84106 bp, 68 predicted proteins | sample Alteio_BWOrgHeat_7_FD_153243 | JGI IMG/M metagenome (GOLD analysis project Ga0206943, IMG submission 153243) | Enriched cells from forest soil in Barre Woods Harvard Forest LTER site, Petersham, Massachusetts, United States -... | ecosystem: Environmental > Terrestrial > Soil > Temperate forest > O... | reverse complement strand
TTTCTCTAATGCAAACTTTAAGGCATTTTCCAGGTAGAATTTTTTTTTATATTTTTTACTCATTTTTTTGGTATGGTATTGATAATTATTGCCGCCTAAAGATTTTGCATGAGACATGGAAATATTAGCACTTTCCAATAATGTTTGTGTATCAGTACCAGCATAAGGGTAATAAGCGATGCCCATGCTTGCACTGATATGTGCATCGATGCCGTCTAAATTGTAAACCATAGTAAAACAACTCATTAACTTATGTACTGTATTTTCTGTTGTCTCTGCCTCAGCAATATTCCCGAGCAGGATAATAAATTCATCGCCATCGATACGTGTAACAAAGTCATCTGGCCCTAAGCAAGATGCAAGTCGTTCTTGAGTCTGTATGATGGCCAAGATGGTTATTGATGGAGCGAAAGTTGTCCAGGTCAATAAGCAGTAACCCAATGATATGATTGTGCTGTTTTGCATGTGCAATTTTTTGATTTGCTGCTTGATGGAAAGCGAGTCGATTTTTATGAGGATCAGTTAATTCATCGCCCAATAGTACCTCAGGTTTCATACATGACCCTCACGTCTTTGGCTTTTTTAAGTATAGTTAAAGGTGAAGAAAAATGTGGCAATGAGTGATTTATATTTTATCGGTATAACATGTTGAATTTATTGTTTTTTGTAAGTACGTGTGGAATATCGTAGAAATATCCGGTGTAGCCGAAGAAGAAATAGCATTGTATAATTCTGCGGATCAGTTCTGACTCGTTCTGTTACAGCCAAATACGCAACATTGCTTAAGTAGGCTAAATCAGCTTGCTGAAGCTTTGCTTTCAAGCTGGATTGCTTCGCTTCGCTCGCAATGACGGAGTGAGTAGTTACGTAAAAATTTTTAATAGGGGCTGTTTAGGAGAATAATTATGATTCATCAGATTAAACAATTTGCATATCTATTAACGAGTGCTAGTATTTTAATTGCTTCATTTTCGTGTAACGCTTTTCAACCCAGTGATGTCAATGGAAAAGAATTTTATATGGGTGATAAGGTGTTATTTGTCTCTATTGAGGGGCCAAAAACCTACCAATCGTTAAAAGAAATTACGGACGCTGGATTTTCGTTAGATACGTGGGAAATGTTGGGAATTTCGCCAGGCCCTTATTATTCACTAACACTGAAGTATACGTCTAAAAGTTCGTCTAGAATAATGGAGTCGGTTTCATCTCTGTTTTGTACGTTTTCTCCTGCGAATCCAAATAACTTGAATTGTACAAATGGTCTAGACATCATTTATAATTCAAAAAAGCATCCGTCTAGAAGTTCGTCGTTTTGTGAGTTTCCTCCTGGGGAGCCGTATTGTAGAAATGGTCTAGACATCACTTATAATCCAGAAAATCATTCTGTTACGGAGAAAGGTTCTTCTGCTGCTTATTATGAAGCAGGTCATGAACCTAAGTAATAAGTGTTTAAGTTGTCAATTAATTATATAGATTGCTTTCTATCGTTAAAATGTATAGAGCAATGTCCTGATGTTAAGAAAAAACATAGACCTTGAGAGAAACAAAGTAATTGCGTTTTTCATATACAACACACTTGTTTTTACGATATCATCTTTGTTGCGAGCTGCAAAAGTTTTCATAGCTTTGTCTCTGCTTTAAGTACATTTAAAGTGGGGTTAATTTTTATTAACCGCCTGAAGTCCTTATGGACTTAACAAAGTTTAAACCTTGCGGCTCGTTCTACATAGTATTGAGGCTTTTGAATTTTAATGAGGAACTTAAAATGTCTCCCGCATGGATAGAACAGCTACAAATTGCTTTAATTAACCGCTTTGGAGATAAAAAAGGCAAATTACTTTATGCTAAATATCAACCAGCTCTTTCAGTTAGTTATCAAGATGATTGCTCTATTTCCATGGCGCTGGCTGATATTGCACAAATTGAACAACTTTCGCCTGAAAAATTATTTCAGATTGACTTTTATCAGTTGCCAGAAAAAACAGAGAATCCTCTACACCTAAGGCTTTTTCAATATAGTAAAGCTATTCCACTCTCAGATATTTTACCTATATTAGAAAATATGGGGCTTCGTACCTTTGATGAACGTCCCTATAAAATCAGTTTCCAAAAAATGGCAATTTATATAAGTGATTTTAGTATTGCTTATGCGGAAAATACAGTAGTTGATATCCATAAAATAAAGCCTGTATTTCAAGACGCATTTACGCATATTTGTTTAGGAGTATGTGAAAATGATGGATTTAACAAACTCGTATTAGCTGCTCAGCTTACCTGGCGTGAAATTGGTATCTTACGGACTTATGCTAAATATTTGCATCAGGCCGGTTTTCGATTAAGCCAAGCTTATATCGAAAAAACATTTGCACAATATGTTGAGATTGCAAAAAACTTAGTTAGCTTGTTCAAGTTAAAGCATGATCCTAAACAAAAATCGACTACTAAAAATACAATTATTGAGCTAGAGAAGTCAATTCTAAAGGCACTGGATGCTATTACCAGTCTTGATGATGATAGAATTATGCGGCGTTTCTTGCAATTAATTCAGGCAACATTACGGGCTAATTATTTTCAAATGTTGGATGGTAAACCAAAAGAATATTTGTCATTTAAATTGAAATCCAGTGACATTCCAGAGTTGCCATTACCCTGTCCATTATATGAAATCTTTGTTTATTCGCCGCGATTTGAGGGCATTCATTTACGTAGTGCAAAAGTGGCAAGAGGTGGTATTCGTTGGTCAGATCGGCGTGAAGATTTTCGCACAGAAATTTTAGGCTTGATGAAAGCGCAAAAAGTCAAAAATGCGGTTATTGTTCCATCCGGAGCCAAGGGCGGGTTTGTTTTGAAAGCATTACCTTTGCATGCAGATCGTGCAACGATACAGGCAGAAGTGATTTTTTGCTATAAATCATTTATTCGTGGTTTATTGGATCTCACTGATAATCTTAAAGATAATAAAGTGATACGTCCCAAAGATGTGTTTTGCTATGACGATGAAGATACTTACTTGGTGGTGGCAGCCGACAAAGGTACGGCAACTTTTTCCGATATTGCTAATAGTATTTCTAAAGAGTATCAGTTCTGGTTGGGTGATGCTTTTGCGTCAGGTGGTTCAACGGGGTATGATCATAAGAAAATTGGTATTACCGCTAGAGGTGCCTGGGAGTCAGTGCGTCGCCATTTCCGTGAATTGAGTATTGATCTTGATGATCAAGCAACCCATATTAGTGTAGTTGGCATTGGTGACATGAGTGGTGATGTTTTTGGTAACGGGATGATTTATTCATCACGTATTAAATTGGTAGGTGCTTTCGATCATCGTCATATTTTTATTGACCCTGAGCCACATCCAGAAAAATCATATAAAGAACGAGTAAGGCTTTTTAATTTACCCACCTCATCATGGGAGGATTATAATGCAAAATTAATCTCAACGGGTGGTGGTGTTTTTAAACGCACAAGCAAAGTTATTCCTCTCTCTGCAGAAATTAAAAAATTATTAGATATACAGGACAACTCTCTTGCTCCTAATGAATTGATCCGTGCCTTGCTCAAGGCGCCAGTTGATTTATTATTTAATGGAGGAATTGGTACTTATGTTAAGGCGTCTAGAGAAAGTCAGGCGGATGTAGGCGATAAAACAAATGAGTTTTGTCGTATTAATGGCGATGAATTGCGTTGCCGCGTGGTGGGTGAGGGTGGAAATCTTGGTTTTACGCAGTTAGGTCGTGTTGAATATGCTATGCAGGACGGTTTGATTAATACGGATTTTATTGATAACTCTGCCGGTGTGGATTGTTCAGATCATGAAGTTAATATCAAAATTTTATTAGATGCTGTTGTTACTAAAGGACAGTTAACGGAGAAAAAACGCAATAGCTTATTGGCAACGATGACAGATGATGTTGCTGCGTTGGTGTTAAAGGATAACTATAATCAAGCACTGACCATGAGTTTCTCAGCATTAAGTGCGGCTCACTATATGGGATTGTATCAAAGCTATCTTAAAGAGCTGGAGGTGGCCGGAATTGTTGATAGAGCTGTTGAGTTTTTACCAGATGATAAAACGATTCTAGATCGCAAAGCAGCTGGTAAGGGATTAACACGTCCTGAGGTAGCTGTTTTATTAGCTTATAGCAAGATTCATATAGAAAATGAAATTTTGAAATCTGACTTGCCGGAAGATCCTTATTTTATTCAGACACTCGAGCGTGCGTTTCCCAAGTTATTAGAGAAATCATATCGTTCCTATATGCAAAAACATAGTTTGCGACGTGAAATTATTGCCACGCAGTTGAGTAATCAAATAGTGAATGAAATGGGTATTACTTTTGTTTATCGGGCGCAAACGGAAACAGGAGCCACTATAGCCGAAATTATAAAAGCCCATACCATTTCATCAAAAATTTTTGATGCGGTTGCGTTAGAGAAATTAATTGACTCATTAGGCACAAAAATTGCGGTAACATTGCAATATGAACTGTTGCACTATGTGCGTACGCTATTAAATCTTTCTACCCGCTGGTTTTTGCGCAGTCATTATTTGCAAGATGATGTGTCGAAAACAATTGCGCATTTTACAGTGCGGGTACAAAAACTTGAAGGACTTATTCCTAGTCTTATGGGTGGTGTAACTAAGCAGTATTTGTCTACTCTTACGGAACAATTTGTTAAGCGCGGGTTTCCTGAGGCAATAGCTAATCGCATTGCGGTTTATCGTGCGTTATATACTTCTTTGAATATTATCGAAGTAGCGACGCAACATAAATTTGATTTGATAAAAACTGCCAAGGTGTATTTTGATATTGGCGCTCAGTTTAACTTGATCTGGTTTCGTGATCAGATTTCAACAGATAATCGAGAAGGGCATTGGAATACATTGGCGCGACTAACATTGCGTGATGAGCTGGATGCATTGCAAAAAATGTTGACTGTGGTGGTGATGCGCAGCAATCAGAAAGAAGCGAGCGTTAAAAAGCTTATTGAAAGCTGGATGCAAGAACATCGTCGCCCTCTAGAGCGTTGGGAGCAAATTCTGCAATTGCTGCATGGCAGTACGAGTATTGATTATACGATGTTCTTTATTGCGTTGCGGGAGCTTTCAGGATGGGTGCAAGCGAGGGCGAAGTGTTAGGGAGGTGTAATCTCCTTTTCGTAACTACTCGCCCTGCTCGCAATGACAGAGCAGGGCGAGTAGTTACTTTTAAGTTCTTAACCCATAGCCACAATCATAGTTATCTAATGGTTTTGGATCACCAGTGTTTCTTATACTAGGGCAAACAAGGCGTCCTGTATTGACCTGTTCCATATTTTCTGGCCAGGGGAAAGAGAGCGTGTTAACGCCTTCCTTATAACCAAAATGATAATTACCAAAAATAGCGTTAGCTATGGCGTCTCCTCCAGTTGTGCCAGGTAACCAAGCAGCAATGAAGGCATCACTTATCTTGAGTGGAGCATCCTCTGAGGAGCTTACAATCATCGGGCGCCCTGAGATTAAAATAGTGATAACTGGAATTTTAGCTTCTTTAAATGCTTTGATTCTTTCTAAGGTTTTGCTATCAAAATTCATCGTTAAATCAGTTCGATCTCCAAACATTTCAGCATAAGGAGGCTCTGCAATAACTGCAATAACGATAGTATTATTGGTGTTGTTGGCGTCTGATTTATCTGAATTAATAGTAACAATATCGCCAGCGATATTGTTAATACCTGTTAAAATCGAGCTTGCATGGAAGTCAGTGTAATCATTGCCAGCCAGTCCTTGCCATTTAATTCGCCAGCCACCACATTGAGTTCCAATATCATTAACTAGTGTGTCGTTATTAGCTAATAAAATAATATGCTTGATGGCGCGACGGTCAGCTGGGATGACGCTTGCATCGTTTTTTAATAATACTAGAGATTCTTCGGCTGCCTGTAATGCCACTTTATTTTCATCTCCCTCTGGTGGGGCTAAAGCAGTTTTAGATGAATCAAATAAGCCCATGGCGAGTTTCACTTGTAAAATATGAGTGACTGCTTCATCAATTCGTTCTGGTGTGATCAAGCTCTGGTTGCAATCGAACAACAAGGCTGCCTGAAAAGCAGATATATTGCCAGAGTGATCAGAAAGAGCAGGATCTTTGCTGATCATGCTGATATCATCCTGGCTAACCATAATCATGTCCAGGCCAGCGTTGACTGCTTCAGCAAGTGTTTGATGAAAGGCTAAAGTTTGTTTGCGCGTAGTGGCTGCCTTGCTAATTGCCGCATAATCACTTACAGTAAATCCATTAAAGCGTGGCAGTGAGTCGTCTTCTGTAAATAAATATTTTTTTAAGTATTTTTCATTTACTGACATTGGCATCGTGTCGAGGTTTTGACTCACATCAGTAATGCTGCTGTAAGATACCATGACATTACCTGTTCCAGCAGAAAATGCGCCTTCATAACCCGCTTTATTTTCTTTAATAAATTTAACCACATCAATCACGGTCACATTGCCTTCATCTATTCCGTTATCAGTATTTCCATCACCAATAAAATGTTTTGTGGAGCTTAATACACCGCGTAATTGATGGCTTTCATCATCTATGTTTTGTGCTCCCAAAACATATTTTTGGGCAAATTGGCTTACCCAATTAGGATCGCTGCTAAAGGATTCGTAAGTGCGGCCCCAGCGATAGTTATGGGCTATAGCTACAGTCGCGGCATAAGCCCAGTTGAAACCACTTTGTTTAACATCATAAGCAGTCCATGCGGCAATCTGCTTAATGAGTTCTGGATCGTGAGTTGCGCCCAGGCCAATATTGTGGGGAAAAATGACAGCATTAGCGACATGTTGATTGCCATGTACTGCATCAGTTCCTAATAGGAGTGGAATGTGAGTGCCATTCTTTTTAACAAGGGCGGTATGGCTGTTAATTGAGTTCATTTGTATTTGCCAGTCGCTTAAGTTTGGGCTTTCGCTTAAGTTTGGGCTTTTCGTCTCTGGCATTTCATTACCGTCGGCAAGAACAGCACCTATATTGTATTTTTCAATGGCATCCCAATTTCCCGAGGTGCTTTCTTTTTTTATGGTGGCCATGTTGACAAGAGTCATCTGACCAATTTTTTCTTCTAACGACATGCTTTGCACAATCTCTGCTGCTCTTTTTTGATAAGAGTCATAAAAATGATTGTATTTAACAGAAAGTTCCTGATCTTGGGCAATTGCTGTAATGGAATATAAGGCAGAAAAAGATAACGCAAAGGCTATTGATTTTTTTAACATACTGCACCACTCCCGGTTAGTTTTAATTTATTTGATCTTATTTTAAACAAAAATAATGTAATGTCAAATTATTAGTCACCTTAGAGGTTATGTCTAACTCTTTAGTCACTATTATTGGTATAATATTCAAATGGATAAAACATTACAACCTATGTCTATTTGGACAGTATTTTACGGCGCTTGCTTAAATGCAAAAGCCGCTTTCAAAGTTTTTTTCATTCTCTATATTCCATTGACTTTGATTTTAACGATATTGTTTTATGGTATTTTTCAAATAGATGAAACGATTCAGCGATCACTTTTAGAAATTCATAAGGTGTCACAACTCACTATTTTGCTGCATATGTCAGCTTATTATGCTACAAGCTTGCTATTGCTTTTTATCGTTGTCGCTTATTTGGCTGTTATTCTCGTTAGCCACAGGCAAGCAGTAGATGCACTCAGTCAGTCAGATAAAGAAATTACTAATCTTTATAACAAGGCACCCTGCGGTTATCACTCACTCAATAGTCAGGGTGTTTTTATTCGTATGAATGATACTGAATTACAGTGGATCGGATATATGCCTGAGGAAGTGATTGGGAAAATGAAATTTTCAGATTTATTGACCCCGGCAAGTTATGAGTTGTTTCAACAAGCCTTTCCTCAGTTTAAAGAGCAAGGTTTTGTGCATGACTTAGAGTATGAAATAAGGCGTAAAAATGGCTCTGTTTTTAAAGCGTTGTTAAATGCAACTGCTGTATATGATATTAAAGGCAATTATTTAATGAGTAGAAGTACCATGTTTGATATTACTGAACGCCAGCAGTATGAAGCAAAAATTCATGAACTAGCTTATCACGATGTACTAACGAGTTTGCCTAATAGACAATTGCTGATGGATCGTATTAACCAAAGTCTTGCGAAAACAGCGCGTTCAGGATTGTTGTTGGCAGTGATGTTTTTGGATCTAGATAAATTTAAAAATATTAATGATCGTTTAGGTCATGATATTGGTGATGAGTTGCTTAAAACAGTTGCTGTGCGATTAAGTGCATCAGTGCGTGATAGTGATACAGTTTCCAGATCAGGCGGTGATGAGTTTATTATTGTATTGCCTGAAATCAATGAGCCACGTGATGCAGAATTAGTTGCTAAAAAGATTCTTGAGAGAATAGGTTCCGTAATCTATGTGAAAGGATATCAGTTAGAAGTGTCTATCAGCATAGGAATAGCGTTTTACCCCTCGGATGGTGAGGGAGCACTTGAGTTGATGAAAAAAGCAGATATGGCGATGTATGTGGCTAAAGAAGCTGGAAGAAACCAGTATCATTTTTATTCGTAATGACTCAATATTTTCACTTTGTAACTTGCTTCTTGTTTTACGCTTTAGTTTTTTGCGGGCGAAAAGCAAGGGGTAAGGCAGAATATTGCCGGGTGAAAGAGTGTAGATATATTAAGCGCATTATCGATTTTCTTCTGGATAAAAGCATTATTATCTTTATATTAAGGTGTGAGCTTGTTTTAATTAGTATCTTGAGTATGTTGTGTCATCCTTATGGCCAGAATGACAAAATGCAAATGTTTACTTCGATAAAACTTTATCTTTTAAGACACCGCAACGTTAGCCAAGAAGCAAATTAATGCTGTCCTTAATATATCTACACTCTTCTCTCCGTAGATGCTCTGCGCTGAAGTAAACGGGAATGGGGGCCGCTGCAGGCGACTAGTTGCCAGGGATGGCAACTCTAACGACAGGGAAGTTGTGTTTGGAGCCAGCAGTGGCCCCCATTCCCGTTTACTTCAGCGCAGTCTCTGCGTTACCTCTATCTTCTGCTAAAAACATATACATTGCTGGTACAACAAACAAAGTGAATAGCGTGCCAATAGAAATTCCCGTAGCAATAACAAGTCCAATGTTAAAACGGCTGGCGGCACCTGCGCCGGATGCAGTAATCAAGGGTATGACGCCGAGCACCATTGCCGCTGTCGTCATCAATATAGGACGTAAGCGGACAGCGGCGGCTGTTTCAACTGCGTCACGTTTATTTTTACCCTCTTTTTGCAAATCATTGGCAAATTGCACGATCAAAATACCATGTTTACTAATGAGTCCAATTAAAGTCACTAAACCTACCTCCGTATAGATATTAAGACTCGCTCCACCTATCCCTAAACTGATAAAAATCATAGCGCCGCAGATCGACATGGGAACACTGATCAAAACGATAAGTGGATCTCTAAAGCTTTCAAATTGAGCGGCAAGCGAAAGATAAATAATAATGAGTGCAAAGAAAAAGGTAACTACTAGCGCACTGTTTTCTTTTATATATTGACGCGATTGCCCTGCGTAATCAATAGTGTAATCGGGCGGTAAAGTTTCTTTTGCAATGGCTTTGAAAGCATCAAGGGCTTCTCCCATGGTGATACTAGGAAAAGCAACGGCAGAAATAGTCGTTGAATTGAGCTGTTGAAAATGATTCAAAGACTCTGGTACGACTTTGGTTTTTAATTTTGCGATAGTAGATAACGGAACAGACGTGCCATTTGCTGCTGTAATATAGTAATTCAGTAGCTGATTATCAGTTAAGCGATTCACTTGTGCTACTTGTGGAATCACTTGATAAGAACGCCCAGAAAAATCGAAGTAATTGACATATCCCTCACTTAGCGCTGAGCCTAATGAATTGCCTACATCTTGCATAGTTAGGCCAAGCTCAGAAGCTTTATCACGGTCAAGAGCAATTTCTGTTTGTGCTTTGTCTATTTTCAAATCGGAGTCCAAGTATAAAAACAACCCTTTTTTCCAAGCTTTGGCGATTAGCTCTTGAGTGAGGGTATTCAGTTCATCAAAACTTCGAGTTGACTGGATCACAAATTGAATAGGCAATCCGCTGCCGCCGCCTGGTAATGACGGATTTTGGAAGGCAGCAATCTTGGCGCCTGAAATGTGGTTTAACAATTCTTGGACTTCAGGTTGTAGTTGATTGGTAGTGCGTTTACGTTCATTCCAGGGTTTTAAGACCATGCCACCAATGCTAGTATTCAAACCGTTGTAACCATCTATCATGAAAGTATGGTCGGTCTCTGGAAATTGGAAAAATAGTTTATTAATGGCGCGAGAATAGAGTTGAGTCTGATTTAATGTGGCGTTAGGTGCTGCTGTTAGCATTGAAAGTACGATGCCTAGATCTTCTTGTGGCGCGAGCTCTGCTTTGGATGACGCAAATAAAAAATAATTGCTGGATAAGATAATGACGGCAAATACTGCAATAACAGACAAATAGTTGAGTGCGTTATTAAGTGTACGATGGTAATTTTGGCGCAGTTTATCAAAGAAGTTGTCAATATATTCAATTAACTTATTATGATTGGTATGGTTAATTTTCAAAAAGCGTGAGCACATCATGGGAGATAAAGTCAGTGCAACAATAGCGGATATAGCAACGGCACCTGCCAGAGTAAAAGCAAACTCGGTAAATAAAGCGCCTGTTAATCCTCCCATAAATCCAATAGGAACATAAACAGCAACGAGAACTACAGAGATGGCGATAATTGGGCCTGCTAATTCTCGTGCGCCTTGTATGGCAGCTGGAATGGATTTCATGCCTGCTTCCATGTGGCGATGAATATTTTCGACAACAATAATGGCATCATCAACGACTAAGCCAATGGCGAGTACTAAAGCAAGTAATGTTAATAAATTAATAGAGTAGCCTAGTAGTAGCATTATAAAAAACGCGCCAACTAAAGAGAGTGGCATGGCAATCACTGGAATCAGCACGGAGCGCACCGAGCCTAAAAATAGGAAAATAACAACGGTAACAATGAGTAGAGCTTCAAGTAATGAGTGTACTACTTCATGTATAGAGCTATTGACGAAAGCGGATGCATCATAGACGATTTTGGCATTTAAGCCTTCAGGTAATTGTGCTTGGATATCTGGAAATGCTTTTTTCACCTGGTCTATGACCGTCAATAGATTGGCAGCAGGCGCAATTTTTATACCAATATAAACAGAGGGTTCACCATCAAATTGTACCGCGTTGCTATAATTTTGCGAACCTAAGCTGACTTTGCTAACATCACCCAAGCGAACAATAGCGCCATTCTGTGACTTAAGCACTAGGTTACTAAATTCGTCAACACTATGCAGGCCTGTGTCTGCGGTTAAATCTACCGTGAACATATCACCTTTGGTGCGACCTACAGCAGAAATAAAATCATTGGATGCAAGCTTGTTAGCAACATCGGCTGCTGTCATTTGATGGCCAGCTAATTTGACAGGGTCTAACCATGCGCGCATCGCAAATGTTCTTTGGCCTACGATTTCTGCCATTTGCACGCCATTAATAGCTTGTAATTTGGGTTGTACATTACGTACAAGATAATCGGTAATTTTATTGCTGGGTAATATTTTGCTGTAAAATCCAATATACATGGAATCAATTGTTTCACCAACAGCAACGCTGATGATGGGTTGCTGTGATTCTTTAGGCAATTGATTCAATACCGCGTTTACTTTGGTATTGATATCGGCAATCGCTTTGCTAGGATCATAGTTGAGTAGTAGATTGGCTAAAATAGTACTTTGCCCTTGTGTGCTGCTTGATGTCATATAATCAATGCCGCTGGCTTGAGCGATGGAATTTTCTAGAGGAGTCGTAATGAATCCGGCAATGAGTGCAGGATTAGCACCGGTGTAAGTGGTGGCGACAGTGACTACTGCATTTTCAGTGAAAGGATATTGTAGAATGGGGAGTGAACCGACTGAGCGTAAGCCTAAGGCTAAAATAAGCAGACTGATTACAGTTGCTAAAACAGGACGCTCAATGAAAAGGTCGGTGAATTTCATGTTAAATGTTACCTTTGTTGTAATTGCTCGCCTTCGTCATGTCATCCTGAGCCCTTCGTTCCTCAGGGTAAAATCCGCGAAGGATCACTCGCTCTTTCTAAGTTCCCAGATTAGCATTGTAGGGAGACTTTTAACTGATCCTTCGCTGCGCTCAGGATGGCACGGCGGAGGCGAGAGTTACCCGTTGTTATTCATCCACTGGTGTAGGCGCTGGGTTATTTCCAGGTGTGATCGCATTATTAATAATGACCACGCTACCATTTTTAAGTTTGAGTTGCCCGCTAGTCACCACTTTATCACCTTCTTTTAAGCCTTGCAGGATAGCCACTTGATCACCCCGTTTTTCTCCTGTGACCACAAATGTTTCCTTGGCAACCAAAATAGGTTCGCTTTTTTTATTTTTGTACGTTTCGTGGATCACATAAACGACTTCACCATAAGGATTAAAGCTAACTGCGCTGAGTGGAATAGTGAGGCGTGGTGTGGGTGCTCCTGTGTTAACAGTCATAGCAGCAAACATCCCGGGCGCCAAATCGAATTTTGGATTGGGGATAGTCGCTTCTACCTCTACATTGCGAACGTTTGAATCTAATCCTGGATCAATAGTTGAGATGACGCCGTTAAACTTTCGATGAGGAAAAGTATCAACTGTCATGGTAACTGACTGCCCGGTTTTGATAGTGGCCAGTGCTTGTTGTGGGACATAGAAGTCTGCATAAATAGGGTCTAATGTTTGCAGCATGGTCACTTTGTCGCCCGGATTAATATATTGTCCTGGATTAACAGCAGAAATACCCAGTCGACCACTAAAAGGAGCGCGTATCGTTTTTTGTGCAATCACAGCGGCTTGTTGTGCAACTTGTGCCTGGGTGCTTTTAAGATTGGCTGCGTCAGAGTCCAGTATTGCCTTGCTGATGGCATGGATTTTGAATTGAGCAGCATCGCGCTGGTAAGTGATGGCGGCTAGCTCAGCATTGGCTTGTAAGGTATGTAATTGAGCGGTATCAGGATCAATATCCAGTTGCACTAACAAGTCATCTTTTTTGATCATGGCGCCGGGGGTGAAATAAATGGTTCTTACCATGCCTGCTAGTTCAGTGGTGACGTTCACCCCGAGCACAGCACGTAAGCTGCCAGCCGCTTTTAATTGTGGTTGCCAATTATAGTATTTAACATCCATGGCAGATACATAAGCAGGCGGCGCGCCCATGGATGCCATGTAATGGCCCATCATGATTCCTGTTACGGTTTTGTAGCCAAAGATGCAGCCAAATAACAAGCTGACAATGATAAGCATTTTTAGCATCGGTTTTTTCATCGTGTAACCGCTCCATTCCACCATCCGCCACCCAAGGCTTGAAATAATGCAGCTGTATCTGAATAACGCGCTGTTTGTGCTTGAATGCGTTTGATGACTGTTTGTTGATATTGTTGCTCTGCATTTAGCACATTAATATAATTCACTGCACCCAGGCGAAATTGTTTTCGTGTGAGTTGTAGTGTAGCACGGCTGGCTATTTCGGCGCGCTTTTGCGCTTTTAATTCTCGGGCATCTGTTTCTAATGCCCGTAAAGAGTCGGCGACATTCTGAAACGCTTGTAAGACTGTCTGGCGATATTGTTCATAAGCTTGCTCATAAGCAGCAATCGCTGCACGCCGTTCAGCCCGTAAGGCGCCGCCGTTAAAGATAGGCTGCAATAATTGACCACCTATACTCCATGTATTGGATAGGGGATGGAATAAGGTGCTTGGTACATTTGATGCCCAGCCGTAGCTACCATTTAAAGTGATTTGTGGGTATAAATTAGCAGTAGCGACGCCAACTTGTGCGCTCGCTTGATGTAGCAACGCTTCTGTAGCCTGGATATCGGGTCGTTGACGTACTAAAGCAGAAGGTAAAGACACAGGCAGCATGGCAGGTAAAGTGAGGTTGTCCAAATTAATATCAGGCAGTTGGCTTTGGCTGGGAAATGATCCCACTAGCACGGCTAATGCATGTTGTGACTGCGCGAGATTTTTTTCCAGTGGTGGTAAGAGAGCACGAGTTTGTTCGAGTAAGGTCTGTTGCGCCAAGACATTTTCTTGCGAAGCGCCACCTAGATTAAATTGTTTATTAATGATAGCCAGTTGGTTGGTGTCTGCTTGAATTAATTGGTGAGTGGTAGCAATTTGTGCCTGAAGAGAAGCAACGGCAATAGCAGTAGTGACGATATTGGCTGTTAAAGTAAGGTAAGCGGCATTCAGTTCATAATATTCATAATCTACTTGAGCGCGCGCTGCTTCTACCTGGCGGCGTGCATTGCCAAACATATCAAGAGTATAAGCCACATTGACAGAAGCGTTGTATAAGTTAAAAACGCTTGAAGGCACGCCTCCGCCAATGGAGGCACCAGCGTAACTTTGGCGCTGAGGATTGAGTTGAGCGCTGATAGAAGGAAACAGTAATGTTCCTATTTGTGCGTTGAGATTTTCTTGCGCCTGACGCAGAGTTGCTTTGGCGGCAGCTAAATTAGGGCTATTGGCCAGGCCGGTGGTAATGAGATTATTGAGTGGCAGCGAATGATATAAAGCCCACCATTCAGCTGGAATAGCCTGGCCTGTTACAAATTGCTGGGCGTAGCCTGCTTTTCCTGCGGTGGTTATGCTTGCCGTTTTATTAGGCAAGGGTGTTTTAGTATAAGTTTGTGTAATAGGGGGTGAAGGGGAATGGAAGTCAGGGCCAACCATGCAGCCTGTTAAGAGGTAGCTTAATAACAGAACAATAATAGACTGTTTGAGCTGTGGCACAAATTCATCTCATTATGGCGAGTGTAAGAGTTCAGTTTAGATAGTGCTGTATTCTACAGGACTACATTGTACTCGGCTACTTTAGTAGTAATAATCTCTCCTCTTGTGGGAGAGGCTATTACTACTAAGCAAGTTACGAGAAATTAAGCTGCGGCAGCAAGTCACTTTGTTCTTGCTTTTTTCTCGGGGGGGTGTGTTGGGGGATCGAGTTCTAATGTCTCGTTACGGTTTCTTTTTGTGGATTTTGCATGCATTGATGTCTCTGATAATGTCCTCGGATGTGGATGTTGATAACGTTCCTGTTTTTTTTCATCAAGATTAAGTGTCGTTTTGCTCTGTGACTTGCCAAATAATAAAGCACCTTTAGTTAGTGAAGAGCGAATGGTCGCCATAATTCGAGCAATGGTTGAAAGTGGTTTTCGTAAATCATCTGCGATTGGTTGTTGTTTGAGTATCTGCTGTGTCGTTGTAATAGTTTTCCCCAGGATTCCAGCGTGCTTGCTTTTTTGTTCGCTCGTGCTCTCTGCTAATAATGCTTCATGTTTTATTTGTAATTGAGTTCCGAGCTCCAGCGCTTTTTCAGCAAGTTCAGTGTGGCTCTCAGTGCTGCTTTTTGTTTTGATTCTTAGTTCATGAAATTGCTGTTTATAGTCGAGCGCTAGACTGCGTTTTTTAGTCTGCAACTCAAATCCCAGGAGAGCGTTAAAAGCAGCTGACGTGCTTCCGCGTTCTTCAAGGTAATGATCTAATGTGTTTTCAATTTTAGCCAATTGCTTATCTAATTTCTGGAGATTAACCTGATTAGTGCTACGCATCTGAATTTCTTTTATCCATTCACTTTGTTGCACTTCTACCGCTTTTTTAACTTTAGCCATTTCTTGTGCGGCATGACGACATTCTAATGGGATATCTTTTTTGCTCGCAGGTAGTAGCGCGGCTGCCAAAGCACCAATAGCAGTCAGTTTTCCTGTGACATGTTCAACCTCTGTTTTTTTCTCGGCAATAAATTGTTGAACTTTTTGGCTGAATTCTCTTTTTGCATCGTCACTCATTTCGGAAGATGCTATTTGTCTATTTAGATCCACAGCGGTATCGTCAAACTGTTTAAAAAGATCCACTTGCGGTTTTACTAATAAATCTTCTTTAACTTGATTCCAAAATGGATAAGAAGCTTCTGGAGTTAAAAGCTCAAGATATTGAGTATGCTTAGAGCCATGCGCTTCTCTTTGCAGCTCCAGTAGAGTATCACGAATCAAAGTATTATCTTTGCAAAGCAGCATAGCTGAAAAGAATTGACGTAATTGCATCTCTGCATGGCTGCCTGGAGATAGACACGTTTTAGTGAAAGTTTCTATCAGTTCCATTAATTTATTTTGCCCATTGTTTTCTGCATAAGGCTTTATGATTTCTGCGTCGCTTAGTGTTGTGTCTGAATGTAATGCTTTATAGATTTCAAGCACGATATTTTTATTTGCTGCCAAAAAAACAGTAAACTCACGGTTCTCTTGTTCATGCCTTCCATTTGGATAGTCAAAAGAAAGAGTGTTCACTAAGGATTCGAAATAGAGTGCAGGATCCGGCCTAACCTGGTTGCTGGCTTTTTTTAATAAACATTCTTGCTTTAAAATGCCAAGTACTTCTGGGTTTTTAAAAATAGCTTTAGCCATCACGGGATCAGCGTGAGCCAGGCGTCCTAAAAGCAAGCCGATTTTATTCATGACTTCGCGATTAGGTTGCGCGAGTGTCCATGTCGATGTTTCATCTATAGGTATGGGTTTGCCAGATGCGGCTGCGCTTTGTTCTAAGAGATCTTGATGAAGCTCATAGTGGTCAACCAGAATGTTTATGAAATTTTCTTTGGTGAGTCCATCCGGAAGTGTGGCAATATATTGGTGTGTAGAAGAAAGCTTCTCGTCTGTGATAGCGGTTGTGCTGAGTAAGGTTATAAAAATAGCGAGTTGCGGCGATATTTCATCTTTTGGGTTTTCCGGGAGCATAGCTAAAATTTGTTTTTCTTCTAATCGGCTTAAAGCGTTAATTAAATCTTGATGCAGCATCACAGGGTCATTGCTTTGTAAAATGGTAGGTATCTCAGCGGTGTAATTTGCCAGCGTAGCCTCAACAGCCAAAGCGTGCCCTAGTGAGGGATCAACTGCGTGAACCTGCTGGATGAAAATTTTAATTTGCTCGGGGTTGGTTGCGAATTCTGCTGCGATTGTAGAGGCGTGTTTCTTAGTAAGATAGTCAGAGCGATCTTCTCCTCGTATATCAGCTAAGAGAGTAGCTAATTTTCGTTTTTGTGTCAGGTTAATTTTATCGTCTTTAGGATCTTGCCTGACTGCTTCTATGAGTGCGATTAAGCCTGTATCTCTCAAGCTGCGTAGCGCAAATTCTTTTTGCATTTTTTTATGTTGTGCGAGTGCTTCAGTGTATTTTTCTACATTTAATAGTTTTTCTTTGGGTTCTTTTCTTAAATTGCCTACTTTATCTATGACTAAATCAAGTTCCTCCTGAGGCCAGGGTGTCTGAGGGTGAAGTGTAATTAATGAGCTGACTGCTTCACGCGTGCGTTGCAAGTAGCTTTTACTTTTTTCTTCGGCAAGATGTTTTTTGTTTTGGCCGATTGATTTGTGGATTTTTCCGAGTAAACTATCAAAGTGAGCATCTTTTTTCTGCCCGGGGAGCTTTTTTGCTAACAGGGTTCTTTTATTGTCAAGGGTCAAGTCAGATAATAACCGATCTTCAAGTTTATCTATCGCTTTGAGCTCGCTTGGATTAAAATCTCTTGTTTGTTTCAGTTTTAATAGGTCGAGTAATAAGTCCTGTGCTGTTTTTTCCAAGGTTTCTATGATGGGTAATGTTCCATATCTGCTTCCAGAAGGGTAAGGTTGTATAATGTCTTTGGCAAGCTCTTTATACCACTCGAGTTTTTCCATGATTGTATTTAGAGCATCTAATTCTTCTTTTGCATTTGGCTCTTCTGCTTTTGCTGTGCTCAGCTTAAGTTCTAATGCTTTTCTGGTTTCCTCACTATAGCCAAAAGGATTAGTGAGTACGCCCAGGTTGCGCTCTTGGTAAACGCTTTCCAAACCATCAAATACAGGACGTATACTTTCAAGCAAGACTCCAAAGCGTAAGTGTTGTTGAAATTCAATGTCATGCGTAGATTGTGCGAATTGTTCTAGTCGGCCAAATGCCATGTCTTTTCCATAAACTAGCATGGCGTTGACTAACTGGTCGCCGATCACTCCAAAATGGCCTCCTAAGGCGGGCCATTGAATTTTCCAGTAATGATCTAATGCAGTCTTGGCATGTTTTATTAATTGTAAATGCGCTGCGGAACCTGGATTTTCCCAATAACCTTTTGATAATTGATTAATGGCCCAAATGACATTAAAGATGCCTTTCAGGCTTTGGCTGAGAGGTGTTTCTTGGTCACCATCTAAATATTGATAATAACCATCGCTATCGATAGTTGATTTTTTAAGTGCGGCGTAAGTGCGCTCAATCAGATCAACTTGTGTTGGATCTAATTCTATTCCTCTTGCTTTTGCATCATCAGTAAAGTGTTTGAATAATTCATGCAATTTTTGCGTGCCTGACATAGTGCTGCGTAAGGGTTCAACTAAGAGGAACCATTCGCCACGTTCTTGCGCGCTAGGGTTCCAGCGTAAAGCAAGATTAGCTTTAATAGCTTGCATGTCTTCTTTAATGATCGCAGAAGCGGGTTTTGTTCCTAAAATTTGTCTAAGTTGGGGTATATCATCAATGTCTACTGGATGCTCATTGTGCTTCTCATCTAAATAAACAAGTTTCCAGGATTTGTGATTTTCTTTAATCAATACATAAGAATCCGGTTTGTGATCATCATAGTTGACGGGTGTATGCTCTATTATTGTGCATTCTATGTCTTCTTTAGAGTGATATTTTTGCTCAGGTCTGACAGGTGCGGCAGGGCGGTTTGTACTAAAGTAAGTAGTCATCAAACTAGAAAATGCTTCACTCAAATTGGGAAGTTGACCACTTAAGACTGTTTGGGGTGATAAACTAGTGAATGATTGGGTCGCTGACGTTAATTGCGCCAATGTTTCTTGAGGTAGTTTAGCTTCCGCCGCTATTTTTGCTATGGCTTTTGCGTGGATAGAAAGCTGTTGAGCGGCATAATAAACATCAACTCCTTGCGCTTTTCTTTCACTGTGCAAGACCCGCATTTCTTTTTCTGCGGCGGCTTTTTCTTCAACTGTAACAGGTTCAGGTTTTCCTGTGGCAGCAACAAAGGGTGCGATACCACTTATCTCACCGAGGACAACGCCTGTTATTCCTCCGCGCTGGTATCGGTCCAGGACCTCACTTGCACCTAAGGCCGCTCTTTCTGCTTCTTGCAAAGCTAGTAGACAATGTTTGCCAAGTTGCACTGGTGTAGGATCAGATTCTTTGACTGGGGTGACTTCTCCTTTTTCGTCCCATATCATTTCTTTAGCATAATCAGAAAGTGAGTGCTTCAGAATGTTGCTCAATTTCTTATGTGCATCTTGTAGAGTGCTGGCGGCAGATGCGGTTTTAATTTCTCTTGGTTCCATAACTGGGTCCTCGGTTACTGATTATTCTATTTTCAGTATAGGCAAGATTTAAGAAATTATTAGAGGGGCGCCAATTTCAACTAAGGAATAGTACAATATTCGATCTTATTTGTATGATTTTATTTATAATCAAATGGTTACATAAATAATAATAATTGATGCAGCCTCCCGTTTTAACTTGAATGTCTAAACCCTTTTCTATAGAATAGCGCCGTTATTGCGGGGTGGAGCAGCCTGGTAGCTCGTCGGGCTCATAACCCGAAGGTCGTTGGTTCAAATCCAGCCCCCGCTACCAAGAAATAAAGTAAAATAATAAAACCCCACTTGGGGTTTTTTTGTTTAAAAACATAGCGCTACGAACGAAACTATGACAAAAGTGGCTACAACATTACGTGACCGTTTGGCTCCTCTCGTGCAGGCGATGGGCTACGAGTTTGTGGGTTGTGAATACCATGGGCAAGGTCGATATAGTGTATTGCGAGTATATATCGATAGTGAAACAGGCATTACGCTAACAGATTGTTCACGTGTGAGTGAACAACTGAGTGCGGTGTTAGATGTAGAAGATCCTATCCCAGGGAAATATTCCCTGGAAGTGTCTTCTCCTGGTGTGGATAGACCGTTATTTGAGATAGCACATTACCAAAAGCAAATTGGTCATTGGCTCAAAGTGCGTACCTATACACCTATCCAGAATCAGCGTAATTTTGTGGGTGTTTTGTTGCGAGTGGAAGGGAATGATGTTTATCTTCTGGTAGGTGCAGAAGAAAGGATGTTGTCTTTTTCTGACATAGAGAAGGCAAATATAGTGGCGGGTATTCGCGGAAAATGAGGTTAATCCTATGAATAAAGAAATTTTGTTAGTTGTAGAAGCTGTTTCCAATGAGAAAGGTGTAGAGAGTGGCGTGATATTCGAAGCAATTGAAGCTGCTTTGGAAATGGCAACCAAAAAACGTGCTGGCGAAGAGATCGACGTTAAAGTGACTATTGATAAAAAGACCGGTGACTATAAAACCGTGCGCCGCTGGTTGGTGATTGCAAATGAAGATGAAGATAATGAGGTAGAGGACGGCGGCGGAGATGGCTGTATTACTCGGTTAAACCTGAGCCAGGCACAGGAGCGTAACCCAAAAATTAAAGTGGGTGAGTATATTGAAGAGCCAATGGAGTCTGTTGAATTTGGTCGTATTGCTGCGCAAAAAGCCAAGCAAGTCATTGTGCAAAAAGTACAGGAAGCTGAACGAGCACAAGTTGTTAATGCTTATAAAGAACGCTTGGGTCAGTTAGTGACGGGTATTGTTAAAAAAGTGACGCGCGAGTTTATCATTTTGGATTTAGGTAATAATGCGGAAGCAGTACTATCGCGAGTCGATATGATTCCTCACGAAGCAATGCGCATGGGTGATCGCGTGCGTGCTTATCTTTCAGATGTGCGCGCTGATTTGAAAGGTCCGATGATGACATTGAGCCGTACGCGTCCTGAAATGCTAATAGAATTATTCAAGATTGAAGTCCCTGAAATTGGCGAAGAGTTGATTGAAGTCAAGGCAGCTGCACGTGATCCAGGTTCCCGTGCCAAGATTGCTGTCAAAACAAATGATGGTCGTATTGACCCGATTGGCGCTTGTGTGGGCATGCGCGGCGCGCGTGTTCAGGCGGTTTCCAGTGAGCTAGGTGGCGAGCGTGTTGATATCGTGTTATGGGATGATAATCCAGCGCAATTAGTGATTAATGCAATGGCACCTGCTGAAGTGGCGTCGATTGTAGTCGACGAAGATAGTCATACGATGGATATCGCAGTAAAAGAGGAGCAACTTTCACAAGCGATTGGGCGTAATGGCCAAAATGTCCGTCTGGCAAGTGATTTAACAGGCTGGAAATTAAACGTTATGACAGAAGAGCAAGCTAAAACGAAATCAGCCAAAGAAGCGGAAGGCAATTTGCAATTATTTATGGACAAGCTGGGTGTAGATGAAGATGTTGCTCAGATTCTGGCAGAAGAAGGTTTCACTTCGCTGGAGGAAATTGCTTATGTGCCATTACAGGAAATGTTGGAAATAGAAGGTTTTGACCAGCCTTTGGTAGAAGCATTACGTGAGCATGCAAAAGCAGCATTATTGACAAAAGCCATTGCAGAAGAACAAGAATTAGCAAAAGTGGAACCTGCGGCAGATCTACTGGAAATCGAAGGCATGAGTAGGCATTTAGCTTATATATTAGCGAATCATGGCATTGTCACGCGTGAAGATTTGGCAGAACAATCAGTGGATGATTTACTCGAAATCAGTGAAACAAAGTTAGATGAGCAAAATGCAGCTAAATTGATTATGATAGCGCGTAAGCCATGGTTTGATGATGCGAGCGCATGATCTTGCTTTGAGGTCTTAAGCGTAGAGAGGAACTTAGATGGTAAAAAACGATGTGCTGACTGTACCTGAAAAAAAAGGCCTAGTTAAACAAGCAAATAAAGAAGGTGTCTCTATGGAGAAACTTGCCAAGTTTGCGAGTGATATTCGCGTTGATGTTGAAGTGTTGCGGGCTCAATTTAAAGATGCAGGTATTATAATCTCAAAAGACGATACTGTTTCTGAAGAAGAAAAGCAAAAATTGTTGCGTTATTTGCAGCAACATCATGGTGCAAAGTCTGATGTACTACCGGAAAAAATTGTTTTGCGTCGTGCTAAAACCAGTGAAATTAAAGTGGCTGGCGGGCAAGGCGCTCGTAAGACGATTAGCGTTCAGGTTCGCAAAAAACGGACTTTTATTAAACGTCCATTAGTAGAAGAAGAGCAGTCTAAATTTAAATCAGCTATGCCTACGTCAACGGCAGTCACAACAGAAGCAACCACTGCTTCCCCTGTTGCTTTAGCTGAAACTAAAGAACAAAATCCACAAGCTTTACTTGAGCCACTGGTAGAAAAAACAGTTGCGATGCCATCTGTTGAAGAGTTTGTCGTGGAAGCGGCTCTTCCTGTTATAGAAGAAAAGAAAGTAGCAGACAAAGTGAAAGGTAAAATCAAGAAACATCCTGAAACGCGTATTGATCAGGATGAGAGTGAAGGCGATAGACTTAAAAAGAAAAAGAAAGGTCGTGGTGGTGCAGGGCGGGAAAATGAGCATAAGTATGATGCTATTTTAGGGAAAGGCGCTAAGCTTGGTTTGGTCTTGCGTGGGGGAGGAGGTGAAGATCTTGATCTGCTTGAAACTCGTCGTTCACGTAAGTCGGGTAGAATGCGCAAGCCGCAGGTGCAAGTCCAAGCGTTTAATAAACCCACTGCACCCGTCGTACGGGAAGTCGCTATTACTGAAACAATTACCGTGGGTGATCTCGCGCAAAAAATGTCAGTCAAAGCGGCTGAAGTGATCAAAGCGATGATGAAAATGGGTGCTATTGTCACTATTAATCAAGTCATTGATCAAGATACAGCGACGCTTGTGATTGAAGAAATGGGGCATAAAGTCAAGTTGATTAGCTCTTATGCTTTAGAAGAAGCTTTAACTAAAGAAGTCGGCGTGCAAGGCGATGAAGTGCATCGTGCACCAGTGGTGACTATTATGGGCCATGTTGACCATGGTAAAACTTCATTATTAGACTATATTCGTCGCACCAAAGTTACAACACTAGAAGCTGGCGGTATTACGCAGCATATTGGTGCTTATCATGTTGAAACTGACAAAGGCATGATTACTTTTCTGGATACACCGGGTCATGCGGCATTTACTGCTATGCGTGCACGCGGCGCTAAATTGACAGACATTGTGGTATTAGTGGTGGCTGCGGATGATGGTGTCATGCCGCAAACCATTGAAGCTATTAATCATGCAAAAGCCGCGAATGTTCCTATTGTCGTGGCGGTCAATAAAATTGATAAACCAGAGGCAGATCTTGATCGTGTCAGGAATGATTTATCTGTTCATGGGCTGATTCCGGAAGAGTGGGGCGGCGAGAATATATTTGTGCCCTTGTCTGCCAAAACAGGTCAGGGAGTTGAGAAATTACTAGACTCTATCTTAGTGCAAGCTGAAGTATTAGATTTAAAAGCCATTGTTAATTGTCCTGCGCGAGGCGTGGTGATTGAATCACGGTTAGATAAGGGACGTGGCGCAGTCGCGAGTATTCTGGTGCAGCAAGGTACTTTGCGTAAAGGTGAATTAGTATTAGCCGGGTTTGAATATGGCCGTGTGCGTATGTTGTCAGATGAAAATGGCAAAGCAGTGGAAAGCGCGGGTCCTTCTATCCCTGTAGAAATACTGGGATTGTCTAGCACACCGAATGCTGGTGATGAATTTATGGTGGTGACTGATGAGCGGCGCGCACGTGAAGTTGCATTATTTCGTCAAGGTAAATTCCGTGAGATTAAATTAGCGCGGCAAAATGCAGCGAAACTGGAAAATATTTTACAACGTATGGGTACGGATGAAAAAGCAGAGCGTACTTTAAATATTGTATTAAAAGCCGATGTGCAAGGTTCAGCAGAAGCATTGACGCAAGCGTTATCTGAAATTTCTGCGCCTAATGTAAAAGTCAAAATTGTTTCCAGCGCTGTAGGTGGCATTAATGAAACCGACGTGAATTTAGCTGTTGCTTCGAATGCTATTATGATTGGTTTTAATGTACGCGCCAGTGGTGAGGCGCGTAAGCTGATTGAAGTAGAAGGTGTTGACATCCATTATCATAGCATTATTTATGATGTGATTGACGAAGTGAAACGTGCTGTCAGTGGTTTCATGGCGCCTGAAATTCATGAAAAAATCGTTGGGCTTGCCGAAGTGCGCGATGTGTTTCGTTCATCGAAGATTGGTGCGATTGCAGGTTGCATGGTGCTGGAAGGTTCTGTGCGTCGTAACTGCCCTATTCGCGTATTGCGTGATAACATTGTGGTGTTTGAAGGTGTATTAGAATCTTTGCGCCGTTTCAAAGAGGATGTATCTGAAGTACGGCATGGCATGGAATGTGGTATTGGTGTAAAAAGTTATAACGATATTAAACCAGGCGACCAAATCGAAGTGTTTGAAAAAGTTGAAGTTAAAAGAGCGCTTTAAACATGCCAAAAAGTTATAGCCGTATCCAGCGCATTGGAGATTTAATTCAAACTGCATTGGCAGAGATTTTGCAGGCACATGCGAAAGATTTGCATTGTGGCATGACGACGATTACTAGCGTAAAAGTGTCGGCTGATCTTTCTTTTGCGAAAGTGTATGTGAGTGTATTAGAAGATGAAAAAGCGGTGGAAATCATCGCTGCTTTAAACAAGGCGACAAAGTTTTTGCGCTATGAATTAGCTAATACTGTTGAGCTGCGAGTTACCCCGGAACTGAAATTTTTTTATGATGATTCCGTTGTGCGAGGTAGTCGGATTTCCTCTTTAATTAATGATGCTTTAAAAAAACAATAAAGTTTATGACTAAACCTATCTTGAAAAGAATCGACGGCATTTTGTTGCTTGATAAGCCTATGCACATTACTTCTAATGGTGCTTTGCAGCGTGTAAAGCGCTTATTTGGCGCGAAAAAAGCAGGTCATACGGGTAGTTTGGATCCGCTTGCGACGGGTATGTTGCCTATTTGTTTTGGCGAAGCAACAAAATTTTCCCAGTTTTTGCTTGAGTCGGATAAGTGTTATCAAGTGACAGTAAAACTGGGGGTGAAAACACGCACGGGTGATGCTGAAGGAGAAGTCATTGCGGTTAAACCTATTGTGGATGTGACTCGCGAGCGAGTTGAAATGGTGTTACGCCGGTTTGAAGGGCTTATTCAGCAAATTCCCCCCATGTATTCTGCGCTTAAAATCCAAGGCAAACCTTTATATGAGTTAGCACGTCAAGGCATAGAGATTCCACGTGCAGCACGTTCTGTGCATATTTATCGATTGCAGTTAACCGATTTTCATTCAGATACGTTACAGCTAGAAGTGCAGTGTAGTAAAGGGACTTATGTACGTACCTTAGTTGAAGATATTGGAGAGTTATTAGGATGTGGTGCTCATGTGAGTGCATTACGTCGTTCTATAGTGCTGCCCTATAACGAAATTAAAATGTATACCCTGGCTGCATTAGAAGATGTGCATAAACAATTTGGGATGGATGCATTAACGCAGTATTTACTGCCATTGGAAACATCCGTGCAAACGCTACCTGCCATTAAACTTTCCAATACGGCTGCTTTTTATATGAAAATGGGGCAGCCTGTTATGGTTCCTCATTTTCCTACGCAAGGGTTGGTGCGTATCTTCTCGCATCAGGATGAATTTATGGGTGTAGGTGAAATTCTTGAAGATGGTCGGGTGGCGCCGCGTCGTTTAGTTGCTTTGCCGCAAAGAATGGCACAAGCGGTGTAAGTTTTAAAGAATCTCTCATTTCTTGATAGCTAACAGAGTCTGTTGACAATAGACCCTAGTTACTTTCTTTATTTTATTCTCTTATTAGCAGTAGAAGTATTTTGTTCTTCAAGAGAATGATCTTGGCTCATTCTGGATTTGGCGGCAGACCATGCTAAAAGCAAGTTTGCAATACCAGCTCCTATTGCCAATGGTACGCTTCCTGTTGCCAATGGCAGACTTAATGGCGTGCCATTTATTAACTCAAGAGCTGTATCAGCAAATAATCCACCTTGTGCTATTGCATGTGGTCCTGCTATTCCTGAAGTCATTAACATTGCAGTAGTTGAGGATTTAGTAACTGGGGGTGCTTGTATTAACTCTGTTTCTTGCGTTCTTGCTACTGCGGGTGAATTTACTTTTCCTAGAGTGACTATGCAAAAAGCGAATCTCATCAATGCAGTAGCTCCGGCACAAAGATATGCTGCAACGGTAGCGATAACGTTAGGTGATTTAGAAAAGAGCATACCTAACTTACTTTTAAAAAGAAAAAATGTAATGCATGCTACAGTAGCACTTACAATAAGTGCAAAGCAAAATTTTGCTATTTCCTTTGTTATTTGCCCAGCGGTCATTGCTTCATCAGAAGCATTTGCTTGATTTTCCTGGATAAGTTTTTTTGCAGCATTAAAACAAAGGGCACCGATTAAAAAAATCATCGGTGCTGCCAAGATCTGAATCGTCAGAAGAGGAGCCGCGATAGTCAGTATCGTTAGCGCAGCTTGAAGGGCAGGTATTACCAATGCATATACAGATATCCCTGAGCATATGGACATTATCATAGCAAGCGCGATTTTAATTTTTTCAGGACGAGTGAGGGGTTGGTAATCAGGTTCATCGATTGTCCCCATATTTTTATAAAAAAAATTGCCTAAGAGTATTTCTTCAAAAAGACCGGCGCTGTCTTGCCGGTAAATATAATAGCACGCTACAAAACCGCCGACAAAACAAGCCAGAAATAAGGGCATTGTCCCTGCCCCTAGGCATATAAACCAGCTAAATGAACTTAGCCAACTTACCCCTAAAATATCGATGCATCCTTCACATATAGCTCCAAAAAAAGTCAAAGGCTTGGCAAGTCTATGGCTCCAGCTGTTACGGTTGCGTTGGCGCTTTTCCTCCTCAGATCTTTCTCCGTTGTTTTTAAGTTGTTCACGCAAATCGAGCTGATATTTTTTAGATAAATACTGTTTATTTTGCTTTATTATTTCATGGATTTCTTCTGTTGAGTCAGCTGCTTCTATTGCTTGTAAGATACTTTCTTTCTCGGGATGATTTTTCCATATTTGATCGAGAAAGTGAATGAATGCACCATAGCGAGGACGCGAAAATAAATTGAAGAAAAAACTATTTTGCGCGCCACCTGCCAAAAAGTCTAAAATGGCAAGTCGGCTATGAGGGCCGGAATAATAGCTACCTGTCAAGAAAGCTCGCAATGAGCTCCAGTAAGAAGAGGTGGCTATGCTACGATAATTCTTTATGATTTCTTTGCAGGTAGCTAAGTCAAGACGCGCCATTTTCTAATCGCCTCGTATTATTTTTTATTTCTTTAGTATTCTATTATGCAAGCACTGAATAGTTACTTTATTTGCTAAATTATACCGTAGTTCCTTAATTTATAGGGATATTATTTACAAAACGCTGTACAAACCTGATAAGGCGTAATCATTCCGCCGCAAGTTTGATAACACTGGTTGTAAGTATCAGTACAATCACAAGATTCGTTACAGTATGACGTATTAAAATCATCAGGCCTCATTTTAACTGGTTTTCCAGCGGCTGTTTGGTTCTCTTTGTATTCTAAATACTGAATCATGGCTTCTTGACGGCCATTGGACTTACAGGATTCATTACGCATTTCACACAGTTGCTGACAATTGATTTTGGTTTGGGTGCATTGCGAGGCGCACATCTTGCCTATTTGAGAGCGAGGAGGTTGGTAAGTATATTCTGTTTTATAGATTGGGCCGCAACCGGATAGTAAAATTAAGCCCGAAATAAGAATAAGCCAATAGTAACTTTTCATGGTTTTCCCTCTGCTTAGCGTATTTATTAGAATAAATTTTATGCAAAATGGCTATTCTAGCAGCAGCCTGTCAAAAATCCAACTAAAAGCGCTCCTCTATTGATTAACGCTTGTCCTTGCCGTTGGTCCCCGCTACAATAGCCGTCTTTTACGAATATTGAATTGGGGAGTGAGATACATGTCGTTAACTACGGCTGCGACAGCGCAGATTGTGAAGACCCATCAACGGTCAAAGAAAGATACGGGTTCCTCTGAAGTGCAAATTGCTTTACTGACTGCGCGAATTGAATACTTGACTGAGCATTTGAAGACGCATAAACATGATTTTCATACTCGTTATGGGTTGACGAATCTGGTTAGCCAAAGACGTAGGTTATTGAATTATATTAAAAGAAAGAATCTGAAATTGTATCGTGAGCTAATTCAGAAGTTGGACATGCGCGGGTAGATCTGGGTTTTCTTTCTGTGCGCCCCTTTGTGTTCCTTCTCCCTCAGAATTGCTGTCATTCCCGCGACCAACGCTTCTTGCCTGCATTGCGAGTAGTGGGATATAGGATAAATTAATTGACTTTGCGCGGGGAATGAATCCTCGTGCTCGGGCAAGGGGGAGAACCGCTCTCCTCTTTGACAAACCCCCAGCTCTTTGTGCCCGCGGCAAGCCGCAGGGATAAAGTATTTAAAAATTTTTTTTATAGGAATAGTTAAATGGCCTCAGTAAAAAAGACACTACGCTACGGCGATCACACCCTGACACTTGAAACCGGTGCTATTGCACGACAAGCCACAGGCGCAGTGATGGTAACGATGGATGATACCGTTGTATTAGTGACTGTCGTTGGCAAAGAAATTGATAATGAGGATCGTGATTTTTTCCCATTGACTGTTAATTATCAAGAACGTACTTATGCTGCGGGTCGTATCCCTGGTGGTTACTTCAAACGTGAAAGTAAACCCAGTGAAAAAGAAACATTGACCTCACGTTTAATTGATCGTCCTTTACGCCCATTATTCCCCAAAGGGTTTACCAACGAAGTGCAAATTATTGCAACAGTGATGTCAATGAATGCAGAAATTGATCCTAATATTCCTGCCATGATTGGTGCTTCTGCAGCATTAGCTGTTTCCGGCTTACCTTTTATGGGGCCACTGGGCGCTGCGCGTGTAGGTTACATAGAAGATGCTTATGTGTTAAATCCAACTTATTCTCAGCTAAAAACATCTAAATTAGAAATGGTAGTGGCTGGGACAGAACAGGCTGTGCTGATGGTTGAATCAGAAGCACAGGAATTATCTGAAGCCGTCATGTTAGGCGCAGTGATGTTTGGTCATCGGGAAATGCAAACAGTTATCAAGGCAATTAAAGAATTAGCAGATGAAGCAAGTAAAGCAGCTTGGGAGTGGGAAGCGCCCTCCATGAATCTGGAAGTTCAGAAACAGGTGACTGAGTTAGCCAAAGCTGAAATGATCCGTGCTTATCAAATAAGCGATAAGCAAACACGTCAAGATACCATTGCAGATATTCGTGACTCCGTTCTTGAGCAAGTGTTGCTAGCCAATGCAGGCAAGGAAGATGAAACCGTATTGACCTCCGATGTGAAATACGTATTGAATCATTTGGAAAGCGATATTGTGCGCAGCCGTATTTTAGATGGCTTGCCACGTATTGATGGACGTGACACTAAAACAGTACGACCTATTGCTATTGAAGCAGGCTTCTTGCCTCGCACTCATGGTTCTGCTTTATTTACCCGTGGTGAAACACAAGCTATTGTGGTTGCAACCTTAGGCACAGAGCGTGATTCCCAAGTGATTGATGCTATAGAAGGCGAACGCAAAGAAACCTTTATGTTGCATTACAATTTTCCTCCCTACTCTGTAGGTGAGGTGGGATTTGTCGGCAGTCCAAAACGCCGTGAAATTGGCCATGGTCATTTGGCAAGGCGCAGTTTAGCGGCAATATTACCTTCCCAAGCGGAATTTTCTTATGTAATTCGTGTGGTATCAGAAATTACTGAGTCAAATGGCTCAAGCTCGATGGCAACTGTCTGTGGTGCGAGTTTGGCATTAATGGATGCCGGTGTGCCAACACGGGCACATGTGGCGGGTATTGCGATGGGCCTGGTTAAAGAAGGTGATCGTTATGCCGTATTGTCCGATATTTTAGGTGATGAAGATCATTTAGGTGATATGGATTTCAAAGTAGCTGGAACGTTGGCAGGTGTAACTGCATTGCAAATGGATATCAAGATTGATGGTATTACGGAAAACATCATGAAAGATGCTTTGGAGCAAGCAAAAGCTGGGCGTCTGCATATTTTAGCAATCATGAACCGTACTCTTAGTCATCCGCGTACTGAAATGTCTGCCTATGCCCCCCGCATCTTAACTATGCGTGTGCCATCAGACAAAATTCGTGATGTCATCGGCAAAGGTGGCGTGATGATTCGTGCTTTGACTGAAGAAACGGGTACGGTCATTGATATTAGCGATGATGGTGTTGTACGTATTGCAGCAGCAGATTTGGCTGCTTGTGAAAACGCAATGCGTCGTATTGAATCCATTACGGCGGATGTGGCGATTGGTGGTGTGTATGAAGGTACTGTTGTCAAGCTGATGGATTTCGGCGCGATCGTCAATATTCTACCGGGTAAACAAGGCTTGGTGCATATTTCACAGATTGCTAATGAAAGGGTTGAAAAAGTCAGTGATAAGTTAGCAGAAGGCCAAGTGGTTAAAGTGAAAGTACTGGAGATGGATAAGCAGGGCAGGATTCGGTTGAGTATGAAAGAGGTTGAAACGAATTAAAGAGATTTTGTTTCGTTATAGTATAGCCAGGGCAATCGCACTCAAAATATCATTTCATGCTGCTTTGAATGCCATTGCTCTGGAAGAGGCTATACTAGACTAGCGTTATGCCAGCTCTTTCTTGAATCTCTCAACCCCAGCTAAAATCTCCTTCTTCGCCGCATCTGCATTCTGCCATCCATTTGTCTTTACCCATTTCCCTTTTTCCAAATCCTTATAATGCTGGAAAAAATGCTCAACTGATGCAAGAAACTCCATCCCCAGGTCTTCCGGCTTCTGAATATGCTGATATCGCGCAGAAAGCTTATCTACAGGTACTCCTAGAATTTTGGTGTCCACGCCTGACTCATCTGTCATCAGTAACATCCCTACAGGTCGGCAACGAATGACTACACCTGGTGCTAATGAAAAAGGCGCAATCACTAACACATCCACCGGATCGCCATCTTCTGATAAAGTATGTGGAATAAAACCATAATCGCAAGGGTAATGCATGCAAGTTGCTACAAACCTGTCAACCATCAGCATGCCACTTTTTTTATCTACTTCATATTTAATGGGGTCGCTATGCGAAGAAATTTCAATAACCACATTCACATCATCAGGCACCTGACGGCCAGCGGGTAACAGTTCTAAGCTCATCTATAATTTCCTTTTTTAAGTTATAGAGTAATCGGTTCTAAGTTGGGTTGCAGTGCAACACGTTCATCAAATACAAAACAGGCGCCTGTGTAATGTGCTGCGCCTATCATAGAAAAATAATTTAAAATACCGCCATCCAATTGGTAAACTTCAGGGAATCCTTTATTTAATAGATGCAACCCTGCTTTTTCACAGCGTACACCACCAGTGCAAAAGAGGACGATAGGTTTTTCAGTCGGTAAATTTTCCACAGCCTTGGGGAATTCACAGAAATCTTGAATATTTAATTGAGTTGCTCCCGCAAAAGTGCCAAGTTCGACTTCATAATCATTGCGCGTATCCAAAATAGTCAGTTTACGGCCTTCATCTAACCACTGTTTAAATTGCTGCGGTGAGATCGCGGGTGCGCGCTGTATTTCTGGGCGTATTTCCGGCAGTCGGAATGTGATGATTTCTTTTTTGAGTTTGACTTTAAGACGTTTAAAAGGTTGCGCAGCCGAATAACTTTCTCTGAATGTCATATCGTCAAAGCGTGGATCGGCAGTAAGATAAGTTGTAAAGGCGGCTATGGCGGCTGTTCTTCCTGCTAAGGTTAAATTAATCCCTTCTGGACTTAATAAAATAGTACCTTTTAACTTAAGAGTTTCGCATTCATTGAGCAAGGAAATACGCAGCTCGGGTAAATTGTCCAGAGTGATAAATTTATAGCTTGCGATGTTTAAGGTTTGCATAAGTTATGTGACGAATAAGCTAAAAAACGATGGCTCACTTTACTGGAGAAAGGCAAAAACGTCAAATTTTGGATAGCCTCTTCCGTAAGGGGAGAGGCTATTGCTAAGTAAAAGAGCTGGAATAATACCCTTTACTGGAAAATTTCAGTACAACCCAGTAAGCTATCTCTTCTTATAAAAGTAGGAGTCTTCCATGGATTGCTTGTTTTGTAAAATTGCTCAAGGCACTGTGCCAGCTGAGATTGTTTATCAAGATGATCAAGTTGTCGCGTTTAATGATATTAATCCGCATGCTCCGCAGCATAAACTCATTATCTCGCGCAAGCACATTGCTACACTGAATGACTTAAGCGCGGATGACACCACATTAGTTGGACATATGGTGCAAACAGCCAAGCTATTGGCAAGAAACAATAACATAGCTGAAGAAGGTTATCGTTTAGTTATCAACTGTAATCCGGGCGCTGGTCAAACGGTATTCCATCTCCATCTTCATTTATTAGGTGGTCGTCGTTTAGTTTGGCCTCCTGGTTAAGTCAGCGCGAGCTAGGTAGATTTTAATTATTTCTCTTAATAAAAAGAGGTGACACAGTGGAAGATCAGTTTAAAAAAATTATTGCAGCGATCGGTGAAGATGTTGAACGTGAGGGGTTAAAAGAAACGCCTCAGCGTGCAGCAACGGCTTTACAGTTTCTCACGCAGGGTTATGCGCAATCCATTGAAAAAATTGTTAACGGAGCATTGTTTGAAACAGATAATGATGAGATGATCATTGTGAAAGACATTGAATTGTATTCATTATGCGAACACCACTTGTTACCTTTTATTGGTAAATGTCATGTTGCTTATATTCCCAGTGGTAAGGTCATAGGATTGTCTAAAGTGGCGCGTATTGTTGATATGTTTGCAAGACGCTTACAGGTTCAGGAAAGACTTACCAAGCAAATTGCAGAAACAATGCTGCAAATTACAGGTGGCTGGGGCGTAGGTGTTATTATTGAAGCCAAACATTTGTGTATGATGATGCGAGGCGTGGAAAAACAAAATTCGGTGATGACTACTTCAGTGATGTTAGGTGGTTTTCGTGCGGACAAAGGAACCCGGTCAGAGTTTTTAAGTTTGGTGCAGAAAGGATCTTGATATTTTTGTTGGAAATAGATTTTCAATTTTAATAATGACAGCAACACCTTGAATCAATAAAGAGAGGGGTGTATGAGTAGTTCTGGCAGAAATTGGCAACGAGAATATAAAGTAACAGGAACACATTATTCTTCAAAAACACTTGTGCAATTGTTATATCCAAGCAGCAGTGATCGTAAAGAGGAGCATCCTTTAAAACAGTCACTAATAAGAAGGTTAAGTATCAACGAGACAAACGGGAATTTATGGCATGAAGAGGAAAAGCAAGGAAACATATCTGATGCAGAACTTGAAAAGCAATTAAGATCTGGGAGGTATGAGTGTTGTGTGGCTGAGTTACAAGATGATAAATCTTTTGTATTGGTAGGGTATAGGCTTTATAGAATAGAAGAAATAGAGGAACAGGATTTAGAGCAAGATGATCCTCAATCAAGCGATGAATTACTACTCAATGTAACGATAGAGGGTGCAAAATATCTTATTCCTATTGATACTGGAGTTAGAGTTAGAGGAGATAAAATAGATGAAGCAAAAATAGATACAGAAGATCAGAAAATAAGTAATTTTTTAGATAAAGTACCACAACAGGTAGGTAAGAGTGTGCAAGGTCGGTTATTAATTACAATAAACTCTTCATCAGTAATTCAAGATTCTCTTTATGAGCTTGCTCTTTATGTTCAAAGGAGTACTAGTTTTTGGTATGGAGGATTTTTTGGTAGTAAAAAAGAAAGTGCACTTCGACAAATCGCAGAGAGGATACGTTTGACTGACAGTATGACTTCAAAAGAAGCTGAAGAGTATTTTCTTGATATTGTCTATGCTGCATTTCAAACACGTGGATCTGGGCATCGTCTTGAAGGTGACGAAATTATACCAACAAAGGGTGGGGACGCTTTTGTAAGGCAAGTGTTTTATAAGGGTGGAAACTTTACTCATCTTAGATGTTGTTTTAGATATCTTCCTTATTATACTGTATCTAATGAAAGTAAAGATGCTGATAAAAAAGAATTCGATGCTATTTATAGGCAATTAATGACTGCAGCTAAATTAAAAGAAGAGCACACAATAAAGGGTTTTTGTTGCCCTAATGACTATCAAAAAGTTAACCCTAATCAGCAACCGGTAAACAGTGAAAATCGTTATATAAGACGATTGGCAAGTTCTTAAATTTGTAAAATAGACGAAAGTGCTTGTAAATGAGAATCTATATTCTGATATGACAAAATTCCGTTGATGCTTAGAACAGCCTCTCCTATAAGGGTAGGGGCTGTTTTAGGCATCTACTGTGTATATATAAAAAATTTTTATCGTGTATAGCGAATCTATAGCAAGCACTTCAGCTTTTAATAAAACCTTAAGCTTACTCCTTTATAATCTCCCCATATCAAATTTCAAAGAACTGAATTATGAGCAAACGCTATTTAAATACAGGCGGTATTATCGGCGTCATTCTTGTCGTCTACGTGATGTATGATATATTATTGCACGAGAAAATCGCGCTGCTATCCATTGATACGATGCAAACTATGATGAACCATTGGGCAGCGCATTGGCATGTTCTTGCAGTAGGCTTGTTACCCGTTTATGTGGCTTTTGTATTCTTTGGTGCGATTATCAGCGGCTTATTTTTGGGCTCAATAATGCAGCACTGGTTGTTACGAGTGTGGCGGCAAGAATAACATATTGAGTCTTTAGATATTTTCAAAGCTATTCTGGCTACGCCATAATGGCTTCAGCGTGTAAGATTAAGACCATGATATTTTTAGGATAACACCGTTAATTGCTCACTTGTTGTCCGCCTGCTTTAGCCTAACAGATTGAAAAATAGAAAAATAATAGAAATCCTGTTGCTTTCCCTTGCCATTAAGTACTTGTTCAATGATCGGGCAGCGTTATACTTTTGCTATGATTTAAGGTTCAGGGAAGAGGTTAAGGACCGGCACAAGGATTTGTGCTTTGGTTTTTAGGACAGTCTGCTAAGGATAAGTAGACAGGGCTGGATGCCCAGGGTAGGTAAAAAAGATAGGGGCGATCGCAAGATTGTCCCTATTTCTATTTAAGAAAAGTGAGTGTTCCTAATAATTGTCCCATTTTTACTGTCATAGCAGGCTGCAGCTGATCAGACCATTCAGCTACATCTTTAGCAAATAATACAATAACTGTTGATCCCATTTTAAAATGCCCTAACTCTGCGCCACGTTCTATTTGAATAGGATTGGGATAGAGCGTTTTTTTTATTGTTTTTGCATAGACTCTTTCTTTTGACCAAACTGTTTGGATGCTGCTGACTAGCATTGCACCTACCAGAATGACAGCCATGGATCCTGCTGCAGTGTCGAATAAGCAAACTAAGCGCTCATTGCGTGAAAATAATTGAGGGATATGTTCAGTTGTCAGTTGATTGACAGAAAAGAGCTTGCCAGGAATATAAATAGTTTCACGTAATATGCCAGTCAGGGGCATGTGGACGCGATGGTAATCCTTGGGGGCTAGATAGAGCGTAGCATAATTGCCTGCAACAAAAGCGTTTGCATGGGTCTCTGAGCCACCCATTAGCGCAGTGAGATTAAAATAAAAGCCTTTTGCTTGAAACAATAGTTCATGTTGAATTTCCCCTATTTGACTGATGGTGCCATCTACCGGACAGGCAATTTGCTTGCTGCCTTGGACGATGGGCCTGAGTTCGGGTTTTAATGTTCGAGTAAAAAAACTATTAAAAGTGGGATAGTCATCTATATGCTCCAGTTGAGCAGTTTGTAGATCGGCGCCATAACGTTTGATAAGGAAGTTGATTTGCCAATTTTTCCACCAGCGCCAGTGGCAGTTGCAGAGCAGGCCTGAGAGCCAGGATAAGGCGCGTTGAGGGGCAAGGTATTGTATTATTATTTTAAATTTATTTTGCATAATGTATGAGCATCGCGTTAAAGGGCGTCAATTATAGCTTGGGAGAAGGACTATAACCATATTTTTAGTAGCAGCCTCTCCCCTTGCGGGAGAGGCTGCTGCCAAGATGACAAAGATGTTATTTCCGCATACACTAAATCATTTGGATTACTTCGCATCAAATTTAGAGGAACTATCCTATTTTTTTATCACGGATAATAAAGCCCCTGCATGAATGGCGTCTCAAGATAATTTTTGCAAACTGCTTGCGCGCTTTAGCGCAATTGCAGCATGCTTATTTTGCTTGTTATCTTAAGCGTGATTATCTTTCTAAACAGCCTGGCTATGAAAAAATACTTTATCAAAAACGTTCATTATTGCTGGGTAAAGTCGCACATGCGCGCTCCTTATTAAAGAAAAATAAAAAAGGGACAACAAAGTGGGCTATCGTTTTTTTCAAAATAGAGCACCTAAGTGAAATTATCTTCTCTTTAAACCAGCTTAGATTTCGCGTGTCTGGTTATGCTATTTTTGAAATTTGCATCGCTGAAATGCAAGCGCTTGAAAAGACATCGATGGCTGCTTTAAAAAACGTAGCACAGTTTATTTTGTGGAATAAGCGTGCAGCTTCTCCTGTAGAATTATTAGATAAGATTCACGCATTTGAAGCAATTTCTCATCGGACTTTGCAAATTGCATCGCCTGAGCCGATTATATTTTTGTTTTTTATTCAGGATTTATACGCATTATATGATGAGATAAACGAGCTCTTGCCATGAAAAAATTAATTAAAGTCAACGCTGCAAGACATAGTATTAGAATACTCTGTGCGCTTGGTATTGCGTTGCCTCTGACTTATTATGTGTCAGCCACAAAACAAGGATGGTTACCTTTTGCTACGATCATCGTGATGTTTACCGCAACAGGCAGTGCTTTGTATCAAGGATTGCTGCGATTTTTTCTTATTACGGTCATTGTTGTGATAGGGTCGCTTATTTTTTCACCCACCTATTTACTTTATATGCGCATGTATGATGTTGTATTGGGTGCTTTAGTCGGGATATTGGCAAATATTGTTATTTTACCCGATCGGGTTGATTTTGAGTGTCGCACCGCATTTATTCCAATTTTGCAATCTTATGTGAGTTATTTTTCTGCTCTTGTTGCTTTATTATTACAGAGAGATTTGTTAGGCGCAGAAAGGGAAAAAATAAATGTAGAGAAAAAATTGCAGCAATTACCCGAATGGGTTTATGAAGTGGGTTTTGACGTTACTTTACAAAAAGGCTATCGTTATTTTTTTATGAAAGTAGGCCAGATTGGCGAAGTTTTATTCGCGATGCATCATTTGGCGCGTTATCCTTTTTCTGATGAATTATTAAATACTATTCGAGAGCCGTTGTTGCAGTGCGTTATTCGAGTGGAACAGTTTATTGTTGCGCTTATTAGAGTGTTGGAGTTGAAAAAATTAACAGAAGGAATTGTTGATTTTGGTGCTGAATTGATGGAGATTGAGGAAAAATTTAAAGTGATTGTGCCGCCGGCGCTGGAGGTGGCTGAAGTAGCAAAGGATTATGTTTATTTGACGGAGTTTATTTATGATTTACGCGATTTGCGGAGTAGTTTGCTGCGGTTGACAGAGGCGTTGCGGTGAAGGGGTAATTGCAAGCAACTTAGTATAAATTGGTATTTTTTAAGTAAGTACTGCTTAGCGCTTTCCTCTCCCGCTCATGAACAATAATAAGAACACTGTTTTTGAGTGCGGGAGAGGGAAATTCTAAGCAATTCTACGGATAAAAAATTCTTTATGATGTCGCATCTCTGCCTATCTTGAGTGCTTTCGCAATTTCAGCCACATGTTTTCCTTGATACTGCGCAATAGCCAATTCGTTGTCACTCGGTGTTCTATCACCCGCTGCACCGGCTAACGTAGTCGCACCGTAAGGTGTGCCGCCAGTTATTTCAACCATATTGGTAAGCTTTGCTTCAGAATAAGGTACGCCAACTACCACCATGCCTAAATGAAATAAAGTAGTATGAAAGCCGGTGAGCGTTGTTTCTTGTCCACCATGTTGTGTGCCGGTACTGGCAAATACACTGCCTACTTTACCTACTAAAGCATTACGCATCCAAAGCCCCCCTGTTTGATCCAGGAAATTACGCATTTGAGCGCACATGTTGCCATAGCGAGTAGGCGTGCCAAAAATGATGGCATCCGCATTGGCTAATTGTTCGGGTTTGATAATAGGAATATGTGAAAAAGCTTTTTGTGCTGCTTTAGCACCGCTTTTTTCTAAAATTTCATCTGGAACAAGTTCGGGAACACGGAATAATTCAACTTCGATATCTTTGACTGTTTGTATGCCCTTGCAAATTGCTTCTGCCATTTTATAAATATGACCAAACATACTATAGAAAACGACCTGTATTTTGGTTTTCATTTAAACCTCCTTGGTTTTTTATATATTAATGTGCGGCAAACTCCCAACAGTGACAATTTTCATAGAGTTAGTGCGACCATGAATGCCGATTAAATCACCTTTATTGATGATGACTAGATCACCATCTTTGATAATGCCTCGGATTTGTAGCTCATGTACCGCGGATTGGTTAATGATTCTTCTATCAATATGTGTGGCATCAAAGGTAATAGGGTACACGCCACGATAAAGTGCCATGCGTCGTTGGGTTGAGGGATGTCGACTTAAGCCGTAAATGGGAATGCTAGAGCGAACACGAGACATCCAGAGTGGTGTCGTGCCTGATTCAGTCAAAGCAATGATGGCCTTAATATCCAGATGATTTGCAGTGTACATTGTAGCCATAGCAATGGCTTCATCTACATATTTGAATTGAATTTCCATGCGGTGACGTGAACGCTTAGCAATAGGGTTTTTTTCTGCGCTTAGACAAATACGATGTAAAGCGGCAACTGCTTTGTCAGGATATTTGCCTATCGCTGATTCTTGCGATAGCATCACAGCGTCAGTGCCATCCAGTACGGCATTGGCGACATCAGAAACTTCAGCGCGTGTGGGAATGGTATTGTACGTCATGGTCTCAAGCATTTGTGTTGCCGTAATGACGGGTTTATTCAATGCTCTTGCCGTGTGAATAATATTTTTTTGCACACCGGGCAATTCGGCGTCGCCGAGTTCTACACCCAGATCACCACGTGCAACCATTACGCCATCAGCTGCTTTGGTAATTTCTTCAATATTAGCCACTGCTTCAGCGCGTTCGATTTTTGCGATAATACCAGCGTTGCCGCCAGCTGCTTTAAGCAGAGTGCGTGCTTCTTTTACATCATCTGCATTGCGTGGAAAAGAAATAGCAACATAGTCTGCCTGAAGGCGCACAGCATCTATGATATCTGCGCGATCTTTATCAGTGAGCGCTTCTGCAGAAAGACCACCCCCTAAGCGGTTGATGCCTTTGTTATTTGACAACTCACCACCGACCACTACTTGGCAATGAATACAGTGTGCTTGAATTTTTTCTACGGTCATGACGATACGGCCATCATCCAGTAATAATGTATCGTCTGGGTGTACATCATGTAGCAGATTTTTATAATCTAGACTAACGCTTTCTTCTGTTCCTTCGTCCGAGTCTAGTTTTGTGTCAAAAACAAAGTGCTGGCCTTCCTGTAGCTGGATTTTTTTATTTTTAAAACGGCCAATACGAATTTTAGGGCCTTGTAAATCAATTAAAATAGCCACTACTTTCTCATGTTTTTTTGCGATGTCACGGACACTATTAATGCGATCCTCATGCGTTTTAATCGAGCCATGAGAAAAGTTGGCACGAAAAACATCTGCACCCGCAATGATAACGCGCTCTAACATATCTGGGTCATCTAATGATGGGCCTAATGTGACAACAATTTTGGTACGGCGTAGCGTTGTAATCATGTCACCTTCTCGTGTTTTAAAGTGTGTTTTTCTAAGGCATCGATAGCGGGTAATGGTTTTCCTTCTAGGTAAGATAAGAAAGCGCCGCCACCTGTAGAGATGTAATCAATTTTATCGGCAATATGGTATTTTTCAATGGCAGCTAAGGTATCACCTCCACCTGCCACGGAGAAGCCTTTACTTTCTGCAATGGCTTGTGCAATGGCTTCTGTCCCTTCGCCAAACTGTTCAATTTCAAAAGCACCAACAGGTCCATTCCATAAAATAGTTTTAGCTTTTTTAATGAGCCCTACATATTTTTTAATCGTGTCCGGGCCAAGATCATAAATTTTTTCATTATCATCTATTTGAGAAACAAGGCGGGCAGAGCTTTCGGCATCTTCAGAAAGCTTATCTGCTACAATGACATCAGTTGGAATAGGAATTTCTGCGCCGCGTTGTTTTGCATTGATGGTTAATCGTTCAGCTTCATCAATCAGGTCAGGTTCATAGAGTGACCTGCCGACGGTATAACCTTCAGCAGCGATAAAAGTGTTAGCGATGCCGCCACCGATAATAAGCGTATCCACTTTCTGTGAAAGTGAGTCTAATAATCCCAGTTTGGTTGATACTTTTGAGCCGCCTACAATAGCGACGACGGGGTGCTTAGGTTTGTGCATGATATTGTGGAGTGCTTCTAACTCACCTAATAATAAAGGACCGGCGCAGGCAACAGGGGCATACTCAATCACTCCACAAGTGGAGGCTTCAGCGCGATGCGCTGTGGCAAATGCATCCATGACGAAAACATCACATAAGCCGGCCATTTTTTTAGCTAATTCTGGTTTGTTGTCTTTTTCTCCAGGGATCAGTCTGACGTTTTCGAGCAATACTAAGCTATGATTGCCCATTTCAAAGCCGTTGACCCAGTTTTGAATAAGCGGGACTTCTTTCTTTAGTAATTTTGCTAAACAAGCTGCTATAGGTGCTAATGAAAACTGTGGATCAGAGCTACCTTCATCAGGACGGCCAAGATGAGACATGATCATTACCTTGGCGCCAGCTTGCAGAGCTTGTTTGATAGTAGGAATAGCAGCGCGAATACGTAAGTCGCTGGTAATTTCACCATTTTTCAATGGTACGTTTAAATCTTCGCGCAGGAGAACGCGCTTGTTTTTTAGTTTAAGGTCAGACATCTTTATAATAGCCATTTACCATATACTCCTGAGACTTTGCGATATCGAAGGTGAATTTATTGCATAATGGGTATAAATACAAGGGATAGTTACCATTTAAGTTGTGATGAGGTAAGGTAGATATATGTTGCTTAGTGCTATTAATCGTTTTTTACGTTCAGAAGCCAAGGGCGGTATCGTATTATTTATAGCCGCATTAGCTGCGCTTATACTCAGTAATTCTCCTTTTGCTTCTTTTTATCAAGCCATATTAGAGACCCCTTTTGCCGTTCATTTGGCAAACTTGGTCGTAGCAAAACCCTCACTTTTTTGGATCAATGAAGGATTAATGACGATTTTTTTTCTGCTGGTGGGTTTGGAATTAAAGCGTGAATTTTTAATAGGGCATTTGTCAGGGGTTACAAAATTAGTATTGCCAGGCATGGCGGCATTAGGGGGTATGCTGGTTCCTGCGCTGATTTATGCTGTGGTTAATTGGCGCCATGCTCTCTCGTTACAAGGTTGGGCTGTCCCGGTGGCAACAGATATTGCTTTTGCGTTGGGGGTTTTATCATTGTTGGGTAGCCGTATTCCTTTTAGCTTGCGTTTATTTTTAATGGTATTGGCTATTTTTGATGATTTAGGCGCTATCATTATTATTGCAGTATTTCATAGCCAGGAATTGTCGTGGGTTTCTATGTTACTTGCCTGTTTTATTCTGCTTATTCTGGTGTGTTTAAATAGAGCAGGAGTACGTCGCTTGTCGTTTTATCTTATTTTTGGTGTCCTGTTATGGTTTTGTGTATTGCAGTCGGGAGTGCATGCAACAGTAGCAGGTATGTTACTGGCCTTTGCGATTCCCTTGCGTTCTCAGCAAGCAGAGAGAGAGTCGCCTTTGCAATTGCTTGAAGGGATTCTCCAACCATGGGTTGCTTATTTAGTGATGCCACTTTTTGCTTTTGCTAATGCAGGGCTGCCATTAAATGGGTTAACAAGAGATATACTTGTTGATCCTGTTACTCTAGGTATCATAGCGGGTCTGTTTTTAGGTAAGCAAAGCGGGGTCTTTGGTTTTGCATGGCTGATGATTAAGTTTAAGTGGGCGAAGTTGCCGCAACATGCCGCATGGATTCAATTATATGGAGTTGCTTTGTTATGCGGCATTGGGTTCACAATGAGTTTATTTATAGGAACGCTTACTTTTCAAGGTGCGCAACCGATCTATTTAATAAAAGTACGGCTAGGTGTTTTACTAGCATCCATACTCTCAGGTGTGGTCGGTGCTATCGTGCTGTTATTTTTTGCCTCGCGGAAACGCGTGAATGATTGAGAGATAACATGTCTACTAATTTTAAGCTTGTATCAGCGTGATTAAGAGTATAGAAATGCAACCCAGATACGCCACCGTTAATTAAGCGCTCACAAAGATTGTAGACAACTTCAAGCCCAAATGCCTGAATGGATTCCTGGTCGTCAGCATAGGATGCCAGGCGTTTCTCGATCCAGCGGGGGATTTCTGCGCCGCACATAGCGGAGAAGCGTGCTAGTTTAGCAAAATGTGTAATGGGCATGATGCCTGGGATAATAGGGATAGAAATGCCTTGTTTTATGCATTGATCTACAAAATAAAAATAACTGTCAGGATTAAAAAAATACTGGGTAATTGCGCTATTAGCACCTGCATCGACTTTTTTCTTGAAGTAGTGTAAATCGTCCAGGGCGTTTTTTGCTTGAGGATGAACTTCTGGATAAGCCGCTACTTCAATATTAAAAAGATCATGCGTTGTTTCGCGTATCAGGGTAACAAGTTCATCGGCGAATTTTAATTCACAGTTTTGACCCATGCCGGATGGCATGTCGCCGCGTAAAGCAACAATGCGTTTTACGCCTAGAGATTGATAAGTCTGTAATAGAGAGGTGAGATCTGCACGTGTTAATCCTATGCAAGCCAGATGGGGTGCGATAGAGATATTAGTTTGTTGTAGTTTTGTGACTGCTTCGAGCGTGCCTGTGCGAGTTGAGCCACCGGCGCCAAAAGTGACTGAAAAGAAATCCGGAGAAACGCGGGCAAGATCCTGAGCTGTTTGTTGTAATGCGCTGATCCCCTCGGGCGTTTTAGGAGGGAAGAATTCAAAGCTGAGTTTGAAGGGCGAGGCGTTTTTCATGACAGTCCTTTTGGCTTAATTATATAGCCTCTCCCCCTGTGAGAGAGGCTATATCAAGCAAGAGTTTGATATATAAGGACGGTAAGTATACAGACAGGTTGTGATTATTCACAATACTTGCTTGGCTTGACACTCCCCTTAAACCCATGAACAATGAGCATCTTCAAATTTATTCCCCGCTGCAGGCAAGCGGGCACAAAGAGCTGAGGATTTATCAAGGAAGAGAGCGGTTCTCCTCCTTGATCGAGCGTGGGGATTGGTTCCCTGTGCGAAGTCAAATTAAATACACGGTAGAAGACATGAAACGCATATTGATTACTGGCGGTGCGGGGTTTATTGGCTCGCATACTGTGGATTTGTTTTTGCAACAGGGAATGCAAGTTGTTGTGCTGGATAATCTTGTTACGGGAAAAGTAACAAATCTTAACCTCTTCCATCCTAATTTACGTTTTGTGCAGGCAGATGTATTAGATTACGCTGCTTTAGCTAAAGAAGTAGCAACGAGTGACGTTGTATTGCACTTAGCCGCTTTGCCTTCTGTGCTACAATCTATTGCTGATCCTATCCAATCTTTACATGTAAATACGCTTGGCTTTCTACATGTGCTACAGGCAATTCGCGAAAGTAATACAGGCATTCGTCTGATTTATGCATCCAGTGCTGCGGTCTATGGTGCTGATGTAGAGCTACCCTGCTCAGATGAATTACCCTTGCCACTGGCTCCTCTCTCCCCTTATGCGCTAGAAAAAGCCAATAATGAACGTTACGCCGATTTATATGGACGATTATTCGGCATCAAGAGCCTGGGGTTACGTTATTTCAATGTTTATGGTTCACGGCAAGCGCCTGGTTCACCTTATTCGGGAGTGATTTCCAAATTTATAGAGTGCTATCAAAAAAGCGAGCCTATTATTATTTTTGGTGATGGCTTGCAATCACGGGATTTCATCCACGTGGCCGATGTGGCACAGGCCAATTGGTTAGCGATCCAAAGCGATTATTGTGGTGCTTTAAATATTGCCACAGGTACAGCAGAAACTTTAGTTAATTTAGTGAGTTATATTGAAGCAGCGGGTGGTCATAAGGTGCAAGTTGAATTTGCTCCACCCCGAGTGGGTGAGATTGTTAAATCGTATGCTTGTATTGCTAAAGCAGAAAACTATTTGCAATACCGGTATACGATAAGGCTGGCGGAAGGGGTTAGCTCATTATTAAGTTTTTAAGAGAGATGAGCTATACTTCGTTACAGACGATAAGAGGTGTGTCAATGCAAAGCACAAAAAATCTGCAAGCCTGTACCAAACGGTGCTATGAAGTCACGCGAGCAGATTTACCTTTATGCTGTCCCTTGCCCGATAAGCGACTTTGGGATGCTCATCCTCGTGTTTATTTGCCAATTGAAGCAACGGGGCAGGTTACTTGTCCATATTGTGATGCAGAGTATATTCTTAAAGATGAATAAAAAAATTCTTATTGTAGGTCCAGCCTGGGTTGGCGATATGGTCATGGCGCAGTGTCTCTTTAAGTTGTTAAAGCAGCGTGATCCTCATGTCGTGATTGATGTGCTAGCGCCTGCTTGGAGTTTACCACTGTTAGCTCGCATGCCAGAAGTGTCTGTAGCCATTGTGATGCCTCTAGTGCATGGACAGTTAGGTTTAATTGAACGTTATCGCTTGGGTAAGCGCTTACGTGAAAATAAATATGATCAGGCAATTGTTCTGCCCAATTCTTTCAAGTCAGCGTTAGCGCTATGGTGGGCAGCTATTCCGCGTCGTACCGGATGGCGTGGTGAGATGCGTTATTTTGTGTTAAATGATGTGCGTTATCTTGACAAAACTCGCTATCCACTGATGATTGAACGTTTCATGGCGCTCGGTTTGGAGCGCAATGAAACATTGCCTGACGAATACCCTTTGCCCGAGTTGCAGATTTCCTCTACCTCTCAAGCTGCAGCACTGGCAAATCATCAATTGGCGAATCCAACTCAGCCGGTACTGGCTTTATGTCCAGGTGCAGAGTTTGGTCCGGCAAAACAATGGCCAGAAGAATATTATGCTGCTATTGCTAATGCAAAAATACAAGAAGGCTGGCATGTCTGGATTTTTGGTTCACTGAAAGACAATGCGGTCGCTGAACGTATTATGCAAGCAACACAACAACGCGCAGTGAATTTGGCAGGGAAAACTAAATTGGAAGAAGCTGTCGATTTATTAGCGTTGGCCACTGTTATCGTTAGCAATGATTCAGGATTAATGCATATCGGTGCAGCGCTACGCAAACCGCTGGTTGCTGTGTATGGGCCAACGAGTGCATCTTTTACGCCGCCTTTGCATAAAGAAGCCAAAATACTTTCTTTAAAGCTCGATTGTCAGCCTTGTTTTCAACGTACTTGCCCATTACAGCATCATCGTTGTATGCGCGAGTTAGAGCCGGTTCAAGTGCTAACGGCAATGTCAGAGCTAGGGGCTTAAGATGCGAGTTTTAATTGTTAAAACCTCTTCAATGGGCGATGTGATACATACATTACCTGCGTTGACCGATGCAGGTAAAGCGATCCCAACGATTTCCTTTGATTGGGTTGTCGAAGAAAATTTTTCTGAGGTGCCGCGTTGGCATCCTCTGGTTAAAAATGTTATTCCCATCGCTTTACGTCGTTGGCGTAAAAGTATTTTCAAGCAAAAAACACGTCAGGAATGGCAAGCTTTTCGTCAAATAATGCGTGCAACGCAGTATGACCTCATTATTGATGCGCAAGGCTTGCTGAAAAGTGCATTTCTTGCTTTAAATGCGCGTGGCAAAAGTTGTGGTTTTGATTTTCGTTCTGCACGTGATCCATTAGCGGCACTTTTTTACCAGCGACGATTTGCAACTGCAAAAGTAAAAGAGCAGCATGCTGTGACACGAGTGCGAAATTTATTTAGTCAGGCGCTGGGCTATACATTGCCTGTGACAGTGCCAGATTATGGTATTGATCGACAACGTTTTCGGCAAGAGAGCACGGCGGAGAATTATCTGGTTTTTTTGCACGGTACGACATGGGCAACTAAACATTGGCCTGAAGAGTATTGGATCGAGTTAGCCAAGCTTGTAAGTGATAAAGGATTCTCAATTAAATTACCCTGGGGTAATCCTTCTGAAGAGGAGCGCGCAGTGCGGATTGCCGCATCTTGTTTGCGTGCTGAAGTATTGCCACGGCAGGATTTGGTTGGTATGGCTAGAGTGTTAGCGGGCGCTAAAGCTATCGTAGCGGTGGACACGGGTTTGGGACATTTAGCTGCCGCACTGAATGTGCCTACTGTTTCGCTGTATGGTCCGACGAATCCTGTTTTAACAGGTGCATTAGGGCAATCACAAAAGCATTTAGCAGTTAATTTTGTTTGTGCACCCTGTTTTAGTCGTGAGTGTACTTATCGCGGTAGTGATGATTATTCGCCTTTATACCCTGTGAATCCTCCTTGTTTTGCAACGTTGCCGCCTTCGCTTGTTTGGGCGGCGCTTGCGGCGCTATTGTAGTCATCGAAAGCCCGTATCATCTCCCTTGAGAGTGGCGCGTTCTTTGTAATAATCTGCTGACTGTGCTTCATTAGGCGAGATAGAAGCTTCTCGCGATGAGGTTTCAGGAAACGCATCTTTAAACTCTTCAGTGTGGCTACTGGCTGCCTCAGGCAATTGCTCGCTGGTTGGCGGGAATGCATTATCTATATTATTGGATGCAACGGGGGTGACGGGGAGATGAGGCTCATCTATGTCGCCAATATTATTAAATGTTTTTTGTTTTTTATTAATGAGCAGTTGGTCTTTGGTGGGATAAGCGGTAATTTGAATCCGACTATTAGCACGTATTCCGGAGCTGGTAATATTATTCGCAACTGGAAAGTAATTGCCATAACCCACATAAGTAAGTTTGCGTGAATCCAGACTTTGTGCCTTCAGCGCAGTGACACCATGTGCCCATAAAAACCCTGCTACCTGGCGGGCACGATCTTCTGATAACCGATGTTCAAAACGTGAAGAACCGAAGCCGCTGGTATTGCCTGATACCATAATATTATTGCAATCATAACGGTTTAGTACAGCAGTAGCACTTTTCAAGATGGCGTCAGCTTGTGGTAATAAGTCAGAAGAATTGGTATCAAAGAGCCTGTCTGATGGAATCTCAATCGTGGCATAATCTCCCAAGGTATAAACCTGGCCACCCGCTTGTATAATACCTGCTGAATCAAAGCGCAGCGATGTGACATAATAGCCCACACTAGCGCCTGCTAGTGCAGCCAGTCCTAATACAGGCTTGGATGATTCTCCCATCGCAGCAGCGGCACCGCCACCCACGATAGCGCCAGCGCCGGTACCCAAGGCACTGCCTGTTAAGTGGTCGCTGCTGTTAAAAGGATTATAGCTGCAAGCAGTTAGGCTCAATAGGAGTGAGAAAGTGAGAGTAGCCCGAAGCTTAAATTTGTGAATCATGCCATTTCCTATGCTGCGAGAATACAGGATTATACATTGCCGCTCAACGAATGTGCTATTATGTTTTATGATTAAAGTTAACGCGTAACTATTTTAGCATCTGCTGCTTAGCAGTACCCTCCCCCGCAAGGAGGAGGCTGTTACTAAAAATAGATGCGATTCAAGATTGGAGCAAGACTGCATGGATCAGCAGCTAGAAGCACGCCCTTATACCGCATGGCAATTAATTAAAGTGTATTGGCAATCGAAGCAGCGCCTCTTTGCTTATTTCATGTTTGCTATCGTATTGGCGATGTCAATTTTCCTGGTCGGCATGGATGTTGTTTTTACCACCTGGTACAATTATTTCTACGATGCGTTGCAAGATTATAATCGCTATGCTGCATTTGATTTGCTCGTCATATTTATGTTCCTGGCTGCGGTGAGTATCATAGTCTCTGTCTATCGTTATTATATACAACAATATCTGGCACTGCGTTGGCGGCGCTGGTTGACCGAGCAATTTCTTGATCGTTGGTTGGCAAAACGCAGCTATTATTACCTGGAAAATTTTGATGAACATACAGACAATCCAGATCAACGTATTCAGGAAGATGTAGGTAGTCTGGTACTGTCTACGTTGAATTTAGCTATTGGCCTAGTCAGTGCGATTACCACCATTTTTGCTTTTATTTTTGTGCTTTGGGAGTTGTCAGGGTACTTGAATGTTTCTTTAGGTAAGTATGGCACGTTACACATACCAGGCTATCTTGTGTGGGTTGGTATTATTTATTCCATGATAGGTACCTCGCTCACATTCAAAATTGGACGTCCCCTGGTTTCCCTGAATTTTGAACAGCAACGCCGCGAAGCCAATTTTCGTTTTGCGGCCATCGACTTGCGTTCACACGCCGAGCATGTTGCGCTTTATCGTGGCGAAGAAAATCAAAAAACAATTTTACAAAAAATATTTTCTGGCGTGCTGGAAAATTGGTACGCGATTATCTTGCGGCAGAAATTATTATTATGGTTTACGGCTGGCTATAACCAGGTTTCAGTCATTTTGCCTTTGATTGTCGCTTTGCCTAATTATTTCAATAAAGTGTTCAAGTTAGGTGGATTAATGCAGGCCTTATCTGCGTTTTCACGTATTCAGGATGCATTTTCATTTATTGTCAATTCATATACCTCGATTGCTGAATGGCAAGCCGTTACGCGCCGATTACTCACTTTTCTAAATCATATGGATGAAATAGAGAAAAATGCAGAAAAGCAAAATAAATTTATTTTTACGGAGAATACAGAAGATAAAATTTTCGCTAAAAATGTCACAATCAATACGCCGCGCGGGGAAAAGTTATTAGTCAATATCAACCAAGAGCTTATTCATGGCCAGAACTATGTGGTGAAAGGCCATTCTGGGCTGGGTAAAAGTACTTTTGTACGCACGCTGGCAGGGATTTGGCCGTATGGTTCAGGTGAAATATCGTTGCCAGAAAAAAAGAAAAGCATTATGTTTTTGCCGCAGACATCTTATATGCCGCTAGGTAGTTTGCGTGAAGCGATATTATTTCCAGATAAAATTCACGATATCCCCGATGAATTTTTGATCCAGTTATTACAAGAATTTGATTTACCGCAGTTAACGGGTCGTCTGGATGAAATAACACGCTGGCCAGAACATTTATCGCCGGGTGAGTTACAGCGTATTGCTTTTATCCGTGTGCTGATTCATCAACCTTTTTGGGTGTTTCTCGATGAGAGTACTGCTGCGCTGGATTTGGCACATGAGAAACAGGTTTATCAATTGTTAAAAGAAAAATTACCGGATTGTTCCGTGGTGAGCGTAGGGCATCATCCAAGTATTGATGGTTATCATGATAAAGAAATTGATCTTGAGGTGTATGGTGTTAGTCATTCGGACTGACACTGTGGGCAATATACTGTGCTTCTCTGTCCTAGGCGAATTTCCTTGAGGGGTGTCTGACATATTACGCAAGGTAATCCATTGCGCCCATACGCTTGCAAATGTAATTTGAAATACCCTGGCTTGCCATCACTATCAGCAAAATTTTTCAAAGTTGTTCCACCTTGCTGGATTGCAGCACGTAAAATTTTTTTAATACATTTCACCAGTCGCTGATAATGCGCCAGGCTAATTTGTTCAGCTGTAGCGACGGGAGAGATACCTGCAGCAAACAATGCTTCATTCGCATAGATATTACCTACGCCAACCACTATTTTGCTATCCATAATAAATAATTTAACTGGCGTCTTGCTTCGTTGCGCGCGTTGCCATAAATAGCGGGCGGAAAATTGAGGTGTTAAGGGTTCCGGGCCAAGTCCAGCAAGTAGGGTATGTTGTAAGGGGTCTTCTTCTGTCCAAAGCAAAGCGCCAAAGCGTCGCGGATCATTGAAGCGTAAAAGAATCTTGTTCTCGAATTCAACGTCTACATGATCATGCTTCCCTGGCGGAGTTGGGCTGGTTAAAATTCGCAAACTTCCTGACATCCCTAAGTGCAAAATGAGCGTTCCGGCCTGCGTTTTGAGTAATAAATATTTTCCACGCCGTTCTACCGCTTGAATTATTTGTTTCTTAACTTTATGATTAATTTCGGGAATAATAGGCCAACGCAATTGGTGCTGCCTGACCTTAATCTGCTTGATCGTTTGCAGTATAATATGCGGCTTGATGCCACGCAGGGTGGTTTCGACTTCAGGTAATTCAGGCATAATTATATTTAAGTCACTGGCTCTTTTATGTGGCGAATTATGCTATTATTACGCCATTATGTCGAGGCAAGATACCTAATACAATATGAGAGGTGAATTATGCACGGGCTCTTACAGTTACCATGGTGGGGTTACATTGTTGCTACGCTTGTTCTGACGCAAGTCACTATTTTGAGCGTCACGATTTATTTGCATCGTTGTATGGCGCACCGCGCACTCGATTTGCATCCTGTCGTGAGTCATTTTTTCCGTTTCTGGCTGTGGATGACCACAGGCATGCTCACCAAGGATTGGACATCCATTCATCGCAAACATCATGCCAAAGTAGAAACGTTGGATGATCCTCATAGTCCACAAGTGAAAGGAATTTTAACTGTATTGTTACAAGGTGCTGAGCTTTATCGCAAAGAAAAATTGAATAAAGAAACATTAGAACGTTACGGTGAAGGCACACCAGATGATTGGGTAGAGAGACATGTTTACAGCGCTCATAGTACCTGGGGTATCTATTCAATGCTGGTCATTGATTTTATGTTATTTGGCTCTATTGGGTTAACGATCTGGGCCATTCAAATGGCATGGATTCCTTTCTTTGCTGCTGGTGTTATTAACGGTATTGGTCATTATGTAGGTTACCGTAATTTTGAATGCCCAGATGCTTCACGTAATATCGTGCCATGGGCATTATTTGTTGGGGGCGAAGAGCTACATAACAATCACCATACCTATGGCACTTCTGCTAAATTTTCAGTGAAGTGGTGGGAAGTTGATGTAGGCTGGCTATTCATTCGTGCGCTGCAATTTTTAGGCCTTGCTAAACCAAAACGCATACCGCCGAAGCCACAGTTAACGCATGATAAAGCGGCTGTTGATATAGACACAGTCAAAGCTATTTTAACTAACCGTTTTCAAGTGTTAGCGCGTTATAGCCGATATGTTATTTCCCCGGTTTTCCGTGAAGAGCGCCGCCGTGCAGGCGATGCAGGGCGTTCTGTGTTGCGTCCTGTGAGAACATTGTTGGTGCGAGAATCTTCGCTGGTCGATGCTGTTAGTCAACAGCAATTAACCAAAGCGCTTGAGCGTTATAACTCATTAAGTGTTGTGTATCAATTTCGCTTGAAACTGCAAAATCTCTGGGCCAAAAGCACCGCTTCACAAGCAGAATTGCTGGAAGCATTGCAAGAATGGTGTCGACAAGCGGAGGCGACTGGAATTAAGGCGTTACGTGAATTTGTTAAGCATTTGAAAGCGCATGTTCCGCAGAAAGCGTGATTTATTAAGCGTTGCCATTGTAAAATATCGATATAAAAAACAAAACATAAAAAAACCCGCCATCAGCGGGTTTTTTTTAACTTAAAGAATGCTTAGATTTTCCCTTCTTCAAACAATACATGCATTCCTGCTTTCCCCGTCTCAGGGTTGAAGGCGCGTTTGTCAAAGTGTTTTTGCTTTCGCTTTTCAGTAGAAGTGCGTTTATTCTTCGTTGTAGTGCGAAAGGTGCCTGTTTTCTTGCCCGCTTTCGTTAAGCCTGTAGAAACCATTTTAATTTTATCGCGCATAATTAAGCCTTACCTTCTTCTTTTTCACGTTCTTTAATGTCTTTTAACACCTGCTCAATGCCATATTTATCAATAATACGCATGCCTTTGGTGCTAACGCGTAATTTAACGTAACGCTTTTCGCTTTCTAACCAAAAACGATGTTCCTGGAGGTTTGGATTAAAACGGCGCTTGGTTTTATTATTTGCATGGGATACGTTATTTCCCACTATTGGGCGCTTTCCCGTGACTTGACACACTCTTGACATAAATTCTCTCCAATAAACATCAACTTAATCTAAGCATTACGCCTGCAGTACGGTGAAGAAAATGGCAGGCCTACATACAAATACCATAAAGGCAGGCCGCGATTTATACCAGAAAGCGGTACTCAAAGCAACCCTGCTTCAGCAAAAGAGAGGGTTTGGTTATTGCCTGCTATGACGTGATCGATGACCTGGATATTCACCAGGGCCAGGGTTTGTTGTAGTAATTGCGTAATTTCGCGATCAGCCGGGCTGGGGGTTGGGCTGCCAGAAGGATGATTATGCGCTAAGATGACTTTGGCGGCATTATGTTTTAAGCCACGTTTCACTAGTTCTCGCGGGTAAACATTGGCTTCGTTGATGGTGCCGTGGAAGAGTTCTTCATAACAAATAATCCGGTTCAGATTATCTAGGAATAGGCAGGCAAAGACTTCATGTGGATAATCTTTCAGGCGATTGGCAAGGAAACGTTTGGTGAGCTGGCTGTTAGCTAATGATTCGCCAACCGGGAGATCTTCTTCCAGATAGCGGCGGCCTAGTTCAATGGCCGCTTTTAACATGGCGTACTTGGCTTTGCCAAAGCCTTTTTTTTGGAAGAGTAAGGCAGGATCAGCAGCAGCTATTTTCTTTAAGCCACCATATTCACGCAATAACTCGCGAGCAATGTCCAGCGCTGTTTTACCACGTGTCCCTGTGCAAAAAAAGATCGCAAGTAGCTCAGCGTTAGACAGGTTTTTTACGCCATGTAGCAGTAATTTCTCTCTGGGTCGCTCCGTTAGAGGCCAATTAGCAATTGTCATAGTAAATCTCCTTCATTATGATGAGGAACCTAATGCTTCCCTCGAATGGTGTTTTAAATGGAACAGCGTTTATTAAATAAACAAATTGTGCTTGGTGTAACCGGCGGTATTGCAGCCTATAAGAGCGCAGACTTGGTGCGGCGATTGCGTGAAGCGGGTGCGGAGGTGCGGGTCGTGATGACTGAAAATGCCAAACAGTTTATTACGCCTTTGACCATGCAAGCTGTTTCAGGTAATCCAGTGCATGATGATTTATTTGATTTAAAAGCAGAAGCGGCGATGGGGCATATTGAATTGGGGCGATGGGCAGATGTGATTTTGATTGCACCGGCCAGTGCAGATTGTATGGCAAGGTTGTTGCAAGGTGAGGCGAGTGATCTTTTGCTGACACTGTGCTTAGTGACTAAAGCGCCCATTGCATTAGCGCCAGCGATGAATCAGGGTATGTGGAAGAATACGGCGACGCAAGAAAATGTGCAAGCGCTACAAGCAAAAGGTGTCGTTATTTTGGGTCCTGGTGAAGGAAGTCAGGCGTGTGGTGATGTAGGTTTAGGTCGGATGTTAGAGCCAGTCGAGTTAGTTGATAAAGTAGCCGCATTGTTTCAGACAGGTTGTTTGAGTGGGAAGAGGATAATAATTACCGCAGGCCCTACACATGAAGCGCTTGATCCTGTGCGATTTATGACGAATGCCAGCTCAGGAAAAATGGGTTATGCGCTGGCTGAAGCCGCTGTTGCTGCTGGCGCACATGTCACATTAATTAGTGGGCCAGTGAGTATAGCAACGCCGGCGCATGTTGCCAAAATAGCTGTGATTACGGCGCAGGAAATGTTTGACGCAGTGATGTCACGTGTCGCAGATTGCGATATCTTTTTTAGTGTGGCAGCGGTGGGGGATTATCGTAGTAAAACAATTGCAACGCAAAAGATTGCAAAAACGGCGACTACGATGATGTTGGAGTTAGAGCGTAATCCCGATATTGTGGCGAGTGTGGCGCAGCTGGAAAAAAGACCGTTGGTTATAGGGTTTGCAGCGGAAACAGAAAATAGGGTAGTGAATGCTAAAGCCAAGTTGGTTAATAAGAAATTGAATATGATTGTGACGAATGAAGTGAGTGTGGGAATGGGTGGTGACGAGAATGAGGTGACAGTTTTGTGGGATGATCAGCAGCAAGAATTTCCCAGGATGACTAAACGAAAATTGGCGCGAGAGTTAATTGAGCTACTTGGCACCCGCTTCTTCCCCACGGAGCGAAATTAGTTTTAAACGAATGCTGTTTAGAGCTTCCCTCTCCCGCCTACAGAACTATACAAAAACACTAATCCTTATTGCGAGAGAGGGAGATTCTAAGCAGATACTGAATAGATACAATTTATTATTAAGGAGCAAACAATGCAACATGAAGACATAACGGAAATCACTAAACCTTATATAAATAAGCAATCCAATATGCCCATCCAGGTAAAAATCCTGGATAACCGTATCGGTACAGAGTTCCCTCTGCCCCGCTACGAAACCGCCGACTCAGCTGGCATGGATTTACGCGCCTGCCTGGATCAAAAGCTTATCCTGCAGCCAGGTGATGCTCATTTAATTCCAACCGGTATTGCTATCCATATCGGCGATCCTAATCTGGCTGCAGTGATCCTGCCCCGTTCTGGTTTAGGACATAAACATGGTATTGTATTAGGTAATCTGGTCGGTTTAATCGATGCAGATTATCAAGGCCCTCTCATGATTTCCTGCTGGAATCGTGGTCAAAATATGTATACTATAGAGCCCGGTGATCGTATTGCGCAATTAGTCTTTTTACCCATTGCGCGCATTCACTTTGAAATCGTCAGTGAGTTTAATGAAACTTCGCGTGGCGCCGGTGGTTTTGGCTCTTCAGGAAAAAAATAAAAAATGACAATGCAGCAAACTCGTATCTCAGTCCATCCCTCTCTATTTCGCGCTTATGATATTCGCGGTATTGTGGGAAAAACACTGACCGAAGAAAGCGTTTACGCTATTGGTCGTGTATTGGGTTCGCTGGCATTAGAAGCAGGTGACCGCTGTATGGCAGTCGGTCGTGATGGTCGTTTGTCCGGGCCACCATTAGCGAGTGCGTTGTGCGAGGGGATATTAGCGACGGGCTGTGATGTAGTCGACATTGGGATGTTGCCAACACCTTTATTATATTATGCCACTTACGTACTCGACACGCGCTCAGGCGTGATGTTAACCGGTAGCCATAACCCACCCGAATATAATGGCTTAAAAATGATGATCAACGGCACAACACTCGCCGAAAAAGAGATCAGCAATATTTGCCAGCGCATTGAAGAAAATAAATTTCTCTCGGGTGAGGGTCAGCTCAGTTCATTGGAAATGATTGAACGCTATACCACACATGTTGCACGCAACATTCAATTAGCACGCCCGCTTAAAGTGGTAGTCGATTGTGGTAACGGTGTTGCTGGCAGTGTTGCGCCAGCATTATTTCGTCGCTTGGGCTGTGAAGTGATAGAATTATTTTGTGATGTGGATGGATCTTTTCCTCATCACCATCCTGATCCAAGTCAAATCACAAATTTACAAGATTTAATTCATAAAGTGCAAACAACCCAGTCAGATATCGGCCTGGCATTTGATGGTGATGGCGACCGTTTGGGCGTAGTGACAAATCGAGGTGAAGTTATCTGGCCTGATCGTCAATTAATGCTGTATGCGATAGATGTATTGGCTCGACATCCTGGAGCAAAAATTATTTATGATGTGAAATGTACCCAGCATTTAGCAAAATTAATTCGTGATCATGGCGGTGAGCCTATTATGTGGAAAACGGGTCATTCACTTATTAAAGCTAAATTAGCTGAAACTCAAGCTGTTCTGGCAGGTGAAATGAGCGGCCATATCTTTTTTAAAGACCAATGGTATGGATTTGATGATGCCATTTATGCTGGCGCACGTTTGTTAAAAATTTTAGCGGCTACGCAGCAAGACAGTGGTAGTTTGTTTGATACTATTCCGAACAGTGTGAATACACCGGAATTAAAAATAGATATAGATGAAGAAGAGAAATTTGCGTTAATGGAAGAATTAATCAAGCGGGCAAATTTTAGTGCGGCAGAACATGTAACCATTGATGGGTTGCGGGTTAATTTTTCAGATGGGTGGGGGCTAATGCGGTTATCTAATACGACGCCGTGTCTGGTTTTGCGGTTTGAAGCGGAAAGTGAAAAAGTGTTGGCTAGGATTCAGGAATTGTTTCGGGAGTTATTGTTGACGGTAAAGCCAGAATTAGTGTTGCCGTTTTAGTTTGTTCCCAGAGAGAGAAGCTGTAATAAGCAGCTTAATCTTAATTATTAGGTAGAGTGCTGCTTAGAACTTCTCTCTCCCGCTCATAAAATAATGCTAGGAAAGCTGGTTTCGAGTGCGGGAGAGGGAAGTTCTAAACAGGCGTTTTACAATTATGGAAAAGTAAAAACATGTCTACATATGACATCACCATTATAGGCAGCGGCATCGTAGGTGCGACAACTGCATTAGCTCTCGCTCGCCACACTTCTTTAAAGATTTTAGTCATCGAAGCAAAATCTCTTACCTTTAACCAAGGCCCAGCACAATACGATCACCGTGTCAGCGCTATCTCTCTCGCCTCCAAAACTATTTTCCAAAATCTAAACTGTTGGGAGGCCATCAAAACCAAACGTATCAGCCCTTATAGCCAAATGCACGTATGGGATGCTACAGGTAACGGCGAAATTCATTTTGATAGCCAGGCAGTAGGTGAGCCCGTGCTGGGTTATATTATTGAAGACAGTGTTATCCGCAAAAGTTTACAGGAGCAATTCCAGCTTTACCAAAACATCGATTTTCTCTGTCCTGTTAAGATTAACACTCTAAAAGAAAAAGCTGACTGCATTGAACTCACCACCAACGATCAAAAAACTTTACAGACCAAGCTTCTTATTGCTGCTGACGGTGCTGATTCTTGGGTGCGCGAGCAGGCAGAAATTGAATTTAAAAACTGGGATTATGCGCACACTGCCATTGTTGCAACAGTCACGACAGAGCTACCCCATCAAGCCACTGCCTGGCAGCGTTTTTTACCAACCGGTCCGCTCGCATTTTTACCGCTAGCTGATCCTTATCGCTCCTCCATTGTTTGGTCTGTGGAACAGGATTATGCTATCAATCTATTATCATTAGATGATGAGTCTTTCCGTAAAACTTTGCGAGCTGAATTTGTCAATAAACTAGGTGATATCACCGCAGCCACCTTGCGTCGTCATTTTCCATTACGTATGCGACATGTCAAAAATTATGTACGTTCCCGTTTGGCGTTAATCGGTGATGCCGCCCACACTATTCATCCTCTTGCAGGTCAAGGCGTTAACTTGGGGTTACTCGATGCCGTCACGCTTGCTGAAGTTATTATCGATGCACATAAAAAAGACCGCGACTTTGCAAGCCTGGCTACCTTACGGCGTTATGAACGCTGGCGCAAAGGTGACACGCTCACCATGTTGACTCTAGTTGAAGGACTTAAACATTTATTCGGTAGCAATAAAAAATCATTGCAGCAAATCCGCAATTTTGGTTTGGCTCTTACGAACCATTTGCCATTAATAAAAAGTTTATTGGTTAATTATGCGCTGGGTAAACGCAGTGATTTACCAAGATTAGCGTGTAGATTGCATTAAGGTGTAGAGTGCCGGTATACTCCTCACCTCAGTTTGGAAAATAGTATTTATTCAGTGCTTGCTTAATTAATAGCCTCTCCTCTCTTGTGGGAGAGGCTATTAGTGAAGTAGGGAAAAAGGGATATTCAAGTTTATGGGAAAGAAAACAGCATTATATCCATCTCATCTGGCAGCGAATGCTAAGATAGTTGATTTTGCCGGCTGGGATATGCCGCTACACTATGGTTCCCAAGTGCAAGAACATCACCAAGTACGTCAGGATGCCGGTATCTTCGATGTGTCACATATGACTATTGTAGATGCCAAAGGGTCAGACGTGGCTGCATACTTGCGTTATCTGCTCGCAAATAATGTTGACCGTCTGGTTACAGACAAAGCACTCTATACCTGCATGTTAAATAATCAGGGCGGTGTGATCGATGATTTGATTGTCTATAAAATGACAGATGATTTTTATCGTTTGATTGTTAATTCAGCTACGCATGATAAAGATTTAGCCTGGTTAAATGAGCATGCAAAAAAATATCATATCACTCTTACCGAACGCACCGATCTGGCTATGCTAGCTATACAAGGTCCACAAGTGCGCAGCAAAATTGCAACCATTTTCAACCCGCATGATTTGTCAGTTATCCTTGATCTGAAACCATTTCATGCCATCACTATCGACGCATTGTTTGTGGCACGTACTGGCTACACAGGTGAAGATGGTTTTGAAATTATTTTGTCAGTAGATGCAGCGCCTGCATTGTGGGAAAAATTAGTCACAGCCAAAATTCATCCTTGTGGCTTAGGCGCTCGTGATACGTTACGTTTAGAAGCTGGCTTGAATTTATATGGCGCAGACATGGATGAAACAGTGACGCCGCTTGAATCTAATTTAGGTTGGACAGTGGCATGGGAGCCTAAGGAGCGTGATTTTATAGGGCGCCCAGCATTAGAAAAACAGCAACAAGCTGGCGTACCATATTGCTTAGTTGGCCTTGTGCTCCTTGAGCATGGCGTGTTGCGCAACCATCAGAAAGTGATTGTGGAAGGAGTAGGTGAAGGTGAAATTACCAGCGGTAGTTTTTCTCCTACACTTAACAAAGGCATTGCATTAGCCCGCGTGCCAGTCACAATAGGAACACAATGTCTGGTTGAAATCCGCGGGAAACGGCATCCCGTCCAAGTGATTAAACCACCATTTGTTCGACAAGGGAAAACTAATAAGGTAGTTATAGCTTAGGAGTGGAAAAATGAATAGTGTGCCAAAATCGTTACAATACTCAAAAACACATGAATGGGTACGGCGGGATGATGACATACTCACTATAGGGATCACTGATCATGCGCAAACGATGTTGGGTGACTTAGTGTATGTGGAATTGCCTGAACCCGAAAGCAATCTTGAATCTGGTCAGGAATGTGCAGTAGTAGAATCAGTTAAAGCAGCAGCCGATGTATATTCTCCTGTATCGGGAGAAGTGATCGAGATCAATGAAGCATTGTTAGAGACACCGCAATTAATCAATGAAGATCCTTATGGGAAAGGTTGGTTATTTCGAGTCCGTCCTTATGAGAATGATGCGCCAAAGTTATTAAATTCAGAGCAGTATTCAAAACAGGTTGCATCAGAAGCGCATTAGATTTTTTTAAAAGCGAGTGAGTATGCCATTTATTCCACATTCAGCATTGGATATTAAAGAAATGCTAGCTACGATTGATGTGGCTAACATTGAGCAGCTATTTAATGAAATTCCTGCTAATTTACGTGTTAAAAGTTTACCTGCTATTCCAGAAAGTTTAACTGAAATGGAGTTGGGTCGTTTAATGCGTATGCGTGCGCAGCAAGACAGTGGCCTGCTTTGTTTTATTGGTGCAGGTGCCTATGAGCATCACATTCCTGCAGTAGTATGGGACATTACCAGTCGCGGCGAATTCATGACGGCCTATACACCGTATCAGGCAGAGGCAAGTCAAGGCACATTGCAACTGCTTTATGAATATCAAACCATGATGGCGAGTCTCATGGCATTAGATGTATCAAATGCTTCTATGTATGATGGTGCAACAGCTTTAGCAGAAGCTATTTTAATGGCAGTCCGTGCTAATCGTAAAAATAAATCACACCGAGTTTTATTGCCACGCTCTGTGCATCCGCTTTATCAGCAAGTGGTTAAAACCATTATCAGTCAGCAAGGTATAGAGATTGTTGAAGTGCCATTTGATGTTGCTACAGGGCGTATTTCACTCACTACGTTAGAAAAAATTGCCAAAGAAGACATCACTGCATTAGTGGTTGCGCAACCTAATTTTTTTGGCGTGTTAGAAGAAGTGGATGTACTCACTGATTGGGCGCATACAAAAAATGCTTTAGCTATTGCTGTCGTAAATCCCCTTGCCATGGCTTTACTGAAAGCGCCAGGTCAGTGGGGAAAAGTCGGTGCGGATATTGCTTGTGGTGAAGGGCAGCCCTTGGGCGTACCTTTAGCCTCAGGCGGTCCTTATTATGGGTTTCTCTGTTGTAAAAAAGAACTAGTGCGGCAATTACCCGGACGCATAGTGGGTCGTACTGTTGACCAAGATGGCAAGCAAGGTTTTGTATTGACATTGCAAGCGCGTGAGCAACATATACGTCGCGCTAAAGCGACATCGAATATCTGTACTAATCAAGGGTTACTTGTAACTGCTAGTACAATTTACATGAGTTTATTGGGCCCGGATGGGTTGCGCCAGGTCGCTACAGTCAGTCATCAAAATGCACAATTATTACAGGAGAAATTGTCGGCTGTGGCAGGGATTGCAATCGTTTTCCAGTCACCGCAATTTCATGAATTAGTGATACGATTACCCCAGTCGGTAGAGCATGTGTTGCGTGAACTGGCGGAGTTAAAAGTGCAGGGTGGCTTCAATTTGCAGCAGATCTATCCTGAATTAGGCGAATGCTTATTAGTGTGTGCAACAGAAACCAAGACAGCGGAAGATATAGTAAAATTTGTCACATTGCTGGCATCTGTGCTTTCTGATGGTGATGTGCAGGGCAAAACGGAGAAAAAATTGAATGTCAGAACTTATCTTTGAGTTATCACACCCTGGCCGCTCTGCTACTTCGCAAGTGCCACGTCATTCTGCCAGGAAAATAACTATTCCCTCTCATTTGCTACGGCAAGATAAGCCTTTGTTACCTGAAGTATCTGAGTTACAAGTCGTGCGCCATTTTACCAAATTATCACGCCATAATTTTTCCATCGATACGCATTTTTATCCATTGGGTTCCTGCACGATGAAATATAATCCGCGAGGGGTACATCGTTTAGCCATGCTCGAAGGATTTTTAAATCACCATCCCTTGTCACTGGATATCAATAGCCAAGGTTATATGGCGTGTGCTTATGAACTACAGGAAATTTTAAAAGTAGTCACCGGCATGCGTGGCGTATCGTTGACACCGATGGCAGGTGCACAAGGTGAATTTGCAGGTGTTGCTATGATTCGCGCTTATCATCAGGCTAAAAATGATTTGGAGCGCACAGAAATATTAGTGCCTGATGCAGCCCACGGCACTAATCCTGCCACTGCTGCGCAATGTGGGTTTACTGTGCGTGAAATTCCAACTGATAACGATGGCAATGTAGATATCGAAAGTTTACGTGCTACAGTAGGTCCACAAACGGCTGGAATTATGTTAACTAATCCATCCACGTTAGGGGTGTTCGAACAAAAAATTCAGGAAATCGCTGCTATTGTTCATGAAGCGGGTGGTTTGCTTTATTACGATGGTGCTAATTTAAATGCTATTCTCGGTAAAGTGCGTCCAGGTGATATGGGCTTTGATGTGATGCATATTAATTTGCACAAAACATTTGCCACGCCGCATGGTGGTGGTGGCCCGGGGGGTGGCCCGGTTGCTGTGAGTGAGCGTGTAGTGCCGTTTTTGCCAACACCGATGGTTGCACAAAAAGAGGGATTTTATTACTGGCTCACTGAAAAAGAGTGTCCACAAACTATCGGTCGTTTATCGGCTTTTATGGGTAACGCGGGCATTATTTTGCGTGCTTATATGTATGCTCGCTTACTTGGCAAGGAAGGGATGGAACGTGTAGCAGAATTTGCAACATTGAATGCCAATTATCTATTAGCCAAATTAAAGGCCGCTGGTTTTACTCCAGCTTATGCTAACCGTCGTGCCAGTCATGAATTTATTATTACTTTAAAAACAGAAGCTAAAGAATTACAGATTACGGCGTTGGATGTAGCGAAGCGGCTGTTGGATTATGGGTTTCATGCACCGACGATGTATTTTCCTTTGTTAGTACCGGAATGTTTATTGATTGAGCCGACGGAAACAGAAAGCAAAGAAGTGTTAGATGCATTTGCCGAGGCATTAATTCAAATTTTGCATGAAGCGAAGACACAGCCTGATCTGGTGCGCACAGCACCGCATACGTTATCAGTGCGGCGGTTGGATGAAGTGAAGGCGGCTAGGGAATTGGATTTGGTGTATAACAATGACAAAAATATTAAGTCGTAGCACTAGCCTCTCTCACAAAGGGAGAGGCTAGTGCTACGCAGATGCTAAACAGATACTATTTTCGTCACTTAAGAGTGAGAGCTCATCTATTGTTAGGCTTGAGATGGACGCATGCCAAGAATTTCGTCGCTAATGATATCTTGTATAGCAACTTTTGAATCAGGTGGTGATTGAAAATACGAATATCGATGTTGTGAAAGCACAGGATAGACATTTAAAGCTTGATTTAGGATAGTTGATGCTCTCTCTGTTTTTTCTCCTTTTACTTCTGCGCTAGGTGTAGTAGTCATGGTAGATAAGCTGGTTCTTAGCTGACCAAAAGCATCTTTTTTCTCTCGCGCTATAGCTTTATCGTTAGTAGTGACTCCTTTTTCCTCATACTCTTTTTCCATGATAGTCAGCTCACTATCAATGAGATACATTTTAAGAGATTCAGATATACGGGGTGCCTTAGGCAAGTCAGGAGATGGAATGAATTTATTTCTTGCTTCTTCCCATGAATAATTCCATTTCCCTGAAAGTTTTGCTGCAAGATAATCCCATCCAGCGGCAATATAATTAAAGAATCGCACAGGTTTATCTAAAAATGAGCCATGATCATGATCATTTTCTTCGTCATCGTGACTATGGTTATGTGTTTCTGCTTCAAGATTTGGTGACAAAGGGTCTTTTTCCCTGTTGTTGTGATCATGCTCATGACTGTCATCGGTCTTTGATTCTTCGTGGCTATCGCTAGGTATTTTTATCGCGAGAGATGATAATGAAGGGTCACTGCTGTCACCATGACCATGACCATGGTTATGACTATGACTATAACCATGACTATGACTGTTATTAGTATCAGGAGTTTCTTTATGAGAAGAACCGCCCCCACTTTCAGCGCCATAATGCCAATCAGTGAGTAATTCAACTATCATTCCAAAACCGGCAGTAATTAATGGAGGCACATAGGGTAAATTGTCTGTGGAAATGCCTATGCTGTAAGCATGGCATAGCATGATTAATCTTCTAATATGGCGAAAAGGATTAAAGAATTGCAAAACTGTTTCTTCATGCCAGGCTTGTTTGATATCTTTCAAAGTTTGAGTAGCATCATCAGCCACTTTTTGTATAGATTCTAGGGCATTATCAGCATTGAACAGAAATGTCAGCGCAATCATGCATGGCCAGGCAACGAAGGTAATGACTCTTAATGTGACGTTGGTAGAAAAGTTAATGATCGGCGCACAAAAAGACCAAGCAGCTGAAGCAGTTGCGCAAATTATTAGTACAGGGAAAACTGCATAGACTAGAAATTTTTTCAGATATCGCCGACTAGTACTTTCATGAGCATTTGATTCTGTTAATGCATTCATTCTTTCAAGCCACTTATCTAATTTACCTCTCTTTATAACTTTTGAGGCGGCACCATACATCACCAGCATGCTCCCAAGCAAAGCCATGCCAGCGAGTAAAGGTGCTCCAACTGTAGATGCAAAAGCGACGGTAATACTTAGTTTTGCTAAGTAGCTAATAACAAGCGGAGCAGTAACAAATTTGAGTAGAATAAGACAGTATGCCGATAGCCCAGAAAAAATGCCTGAACCAATCGCTCCTATTATACTGACTCTCATCCATCTTTTTCTGCTTTTAAGTGTAGTATTAAATGCGGGCAACAACATTTTAGTTGCAGGTAATTTTCCTAAGGATTGTATAAGACTGTCTCTATGCTTGTTTATCCCATCTTCCTTAGCTATTCCTTTGATGTAGTCTCTATTAAGAGCTACCATTTCAGCCAAGTGCTTTTTGATGCGAGCGATTCTTTTTTCAGCAATGACTTTATCAGTGTTATTGTAGTTTGCCAAATTTTCAGAAAGTTCATGCAAATGTTCTTTTAAGAGGAAATAATCTTTTATAAAATCATTGTTGTTGCTTTTGAATTGCCTGAGATCATCTTCAGCGAGTGCTAACTCAATAACATTTTCGTAGTCACTGTTTTTTGCAGCTTCAAAAATATTCTTGGCATACACTGTCCCTTCGATAAGTACAGCAAAAATAACTGCAGCAATACCCCAGCCTAATAAAGAAGTGCAAAGTGCTGCCCCTATAAAGGTAAAAGCGCTTAAATAGAACAGAAATCCTATTACCGCAGACCAGCTTATAGCATTTTTGAGGGATTTGAATTTCATAATTGAGAACCTTTTTTGAGGCTAGTCCGGTTATTTAAATGAGAATAGTTATTATTCGCAATAAGGTACACTGGCTTTATGGTATAGGTCAAGTCTCTTAGTCTAAATTAATCCTAGTTTATTATTTGGTGGCGATAGGCTATTGATAGAACAATGTAATTAGAGACTTGGCATCCTGCATCGAGTAACATTATTTTATCCTAATGACCTATGGAGCATAGTAAATGTCTCATTACCGTGTTAGCAAAGAAAAGACGAATCAGCACCAATCCCTCGAATATAAGAAATTTGATAATAAAGAAGATGCTGAGCATTACGCTAAAAATACCTCTGCCAAAGATGGTAGCCATGTGTATGTCGTGGAAAGCCAGATTGATGAAGGTGAGTTTGTGGCGATTAAGATTTATCAGCGAGGCCAAGCACAAGGCGCTTAGAATACCTCTCCTCCTTGTGTAGAGGCCATCTCTTAATGAGCAACTGCTCACATGGCCTTCGCTACTTAACCTCTCCCGCCCTTGGTTTCTAACAAAAACACTGGGCTTTATTGCGGGAGAGGTCAACACGCGAAGCGTGGAGGGTGAGGGAAGGCCGCAAAACTATTTAAGAACTGAATGGCGCTGCTTTATTGAGAATAAGTTTACAATAGATGCGCTGAATGTAGAAAAGGCTGCATGCGCTAAAAAGGTAAAATTTTTTCCCTCACCCGCCACGCTTCGCGTGTTGACCTCTCCCGCAATAAAGCCCAGTGTTTTTGTTAGAAACCAAGGGCGGGAGAGGTTACTGTAGTTAAGGCCGTCAACTGGGCGCCGGTCTCTCCCGCAAGAGGAGAGGCTAGCAATTGTATTAACTTTTAATCCCAAGCAATTCCACTTTAAAGATCAGCATCTTGTTTGCAGGAATTGCTGGTGGGTTACCTTGCTCTCCATAAGCCAAGTCAGAAGGAATATAAAGCATCCATGTTGAACCTACAGGCATTAGCTGGAGCGCTTCAGTCCAACCCGGAATAACGCCACCGACTGGAAAGGTTGCTGGCTCATGACGCTTATATGAACTATCAAATTCTTTGCCATCAATAAAAGTACCTGCATAATTAACTGAAACCACATCCGTATCAGTGGGCTTCTTTCCTTTGCCTTGCTTAATAATTTTATATTGCAAACCGTCTGGCAGCGTCACGATACCCTTGTTCTTTTTATTCTTTTTTAAAAAAGCCTCACCTTCGATTTTATTTTTGTCTATCGTAGGGGCAGCTGTTTGTGCTTGCGCCGCGGTGGTTGACGCTATTGCCGTTTGACTTTCTGCTGCATAAGCATTGGCACATAATATGCCGAGCCCCATTGTTGCTATGATTAATAATTTCATTGCTGCTTCCTTTAGGATAAAAACGCAATCATACCATCAAGTACTATTCCCTTCCAAATAAGCTTCTGCTATATAGTATAATCATAGATGAGAAACCTATACCCAGATGCCTATGAGTATATACTAGGATAAAAAATGCCTGATCATGAATCACATGTACTCCGAGCTGTCACTGTCGCAAGCATCGGTGGTGGTCTGGAATTATATGACTTTACCATCTACGTTTTCTTCGCGCCTATTCTGGCGGGGTTGTTTTTTCCACATGGCAATAGCTCTACTGCATTGATTGAAACTTTTGCGATATTTGCTGTGGGTTATTTTTCCAGACCATTAGGCGGTATTTTATTCGGGCATTACGGCGATAAAATGGGCCGAAGAAAAGGCTTAATTTATACGATTGTTCTCATGGCACTTTCGACAGCTTTCATTGGCTTGCTACCTACTTACCATTCTATTGGTATCCTGGCTCCTTTGCTTTTAGTTATTTTGCGATTTTTGCAAGGTATAGCAGTAGGCGGAGATTTGCCAGGTGCTGTCACTTTTGTAGCAGAGTATGCAAGTGATCATAAAAGGGGACTACTGTGTGGATTTATTTATTGTGGCGTTAATGTTGGGCTTCTACTCGCATCTGGCATAGGAGCGCTATTAACATTGTTGCTGACTCATGAACAACTCATTGCCTGGGGCTGGCGTCTAGGTTTTATTCTTGGTATTGCTGTGGGTGCGGTGGGATTTTACTTGCGGAGTAAACTCACAGATACACCTTACTTTAATCGTCTGGCGCAAGAGAAATCGCGGATTAAAATTCCCTTATTCCAGCTCTTTCACGAAAGTGCCAAGCCTGTTTTGCAAGGCATAGGGCTAGTGTGGTTGTTTGCGGTTATCATTGCGCAACTTTTTCTTTATATGCCAACCTACTTGAGTACAGTGAGTCAATTAAAGTTAACCACCGCGTTGATGATGAATTCAATCAATATATTGCTGTTTTCAATATGCATTCCATGGGTGGGTTATATTTCCGATAAAGTAGGTCGAAAACCCATTATAGTAGGGGTCGCATTATTATTTATTGTGACATCCTATCCTCTTTATACAGTGATAAATATGCCAAGTTTTATCTTGCAAATGATAGCGTTGAATTGTTTTGGATTGTTGGCGGCTGGCATAGTCGGTGTTATGCCTGCTACGCTTGCTGAACTTTTTCCAACAAATGTGCGTTACTCTGGTATAGGAGTGTCATATAACATTGGATTTGCTATTTTTGCAAGCTTAACTCCGATGGTTGCGACAGTTTTGCTTTATCATTTACAGGATGTCCAAGCGCCAAGTTATAATCTGATATTAAGTGCAGTAGTGGCATTATTTGCTGCTATTACTATAAAAGACATGAGCAGGCAGTCTCTGGCTCTTATTCATTAATCAGCTTTGCGAGAGTCCTGCAGGCGCGTTACAATACAGCTAATTAAAAAAGGAGTTGGTATGAAAGCATATATCAAGAGCGGCATTCTGGCAGGTGTAGTCTTATTTTTATGGGGTGCATTTTCATGGATGGTACTTCCCTGGCATAGAGCAACTTTACATAATTTTATTGATAGTAGAACAGTATCGGACGAGTTGGCGTCTAATGCATTGCAGTCTGGCATTTATCTTAGCCCGATGGGGATGAGTGCAAGCTCGGGGCAAGTAAAACAAGCTTATATTTTTGCTTCTGTGCATTTACAAGGTGCGCCTTCATCTATGATGCCAAGCATGATAGTGAGTTTGTTAACGCAAATGCTTGCTGCCATTTTAATTGCTTATCTACTCAGCAAAACCACCAGTTTAAGCTACTATAAGCGTGTTAAATTCGTCCTTATCTTTGCTCTTGCAGCAGGAATAGTGACTTACCTTCCTTATTGGAATTGGTTTTGCTTTGACACAGCCTATACCTTAGTTGAGATAGCTGATTTATTGCTAGGCTGGCTCTTTGCTGGGCTCGTGCTAGCAAAATTTAATAAATAATCACTGCGTGAAAATTGACTTTTGTCATCTGGAGCTTATCTTTCAAATCTAAGCCCAAGCTGAGTGCTGAATGTGAACGTTATTTCGTGTATGGCCCTTATGAAAATAATACAATTTTTAAAACTTTCTCTTGGTGCAAACAGGAATAAAGCTTTTCCTCTTCCCTGCGCAGCAATTCTTGTAAACGCGTGATGCGATTCAGATGCAAGCAAATCTCTTTTTGTACGCGTTCTAATTTTTCTGATTGTGTGCTTAATTTTTCCATTAGAAGTTCTCCGCTCACTGTGCGCTCATTTCAATAATAGTCTCGCATGATAATAGATTTATGAAATTAAATTAATACCCCAAAAATAGGGTATTTTGTTGGTTATTTTGTAGGCACGTAGCCAAAGCAAATTCCTTCATAAACTGCTTGAGCGATAGTATTGCATTTCAGTTTACGCTTAATTTCTTTTCTATATGATTCAATAGTAGAGTGCTTGGTACCCATCATCCGAGCTGTGTCCCGCGTGCTATATCCCTGTGCTGCCCAGTATAGACAACATACTTCGCCGTCTGTTAATTGTGTGTTAAAAGTTAGTTGGCGGTTCACTGCCGCGCGTAGCAGAAGTCTTTCGGCAAACGCGGAGTGCTTGACGCTTGGATTAGAATTTCCCAGCTGCTTTAGCAATTCTTTTGTAAGTTGTTGTTTATAAGTAGTTTTTTTTGACATATGGCGTGCTCCATTTGGAACTTTGTAAGGCTGTTGATGTCAAATTGAGCCGATATAGCCTATTTTTAAATCAACAGAGATTAAATTTAGAGCACTTTACCAATAAATGATATTTAACTATACAGTATATCTGCTTGATTTTTTGTGCGAGATATCTCACAAGATACCCTAAATTTGGGGTATCTGTCAGAAGGCATGACAGTCATATTTTAATGTTTTTTAGTCTCTATTCAGTGGTTGCTTAGCAAGTGTTGAATAGAGACTAAAATTTTATAATTCATCAGTCAATGGTAGGCGTTACGTTAATGGCTCGATATCTATCACAAGAGGCATCATTCCACTTTTTATATGAAATACTTCCGTCTTGTTCCATGTGGTCAACGTAACGCGTATCTTTTGCTAATACCGATTTTGATTTAATTCTGTCATCATCGGCTGCAGAATAAAAAAGTGCAAAAGAAAACCGTTCAATATCCCCCAGCGTTTTTTGCACCTGATGTTTCGTTGCATAAACCTGATCATGCAAAGCAAGCTGACCAAATTCCCCGATTTGGAAAAGCAAGGTAGATTTATCTACCGCATTTATTTTTTCAAATTTATTTCCATTCGCAGGTATCACAAAAAGACCTGCTTCTGCTGGCTCTTCCACTTCTATTCCTGCGCGAAAATAATAAGCTGGTATAAGGCCGGTGAAGATGCCGTGATCAAAATGCGCGCCACACCAGTTTTGATTAGTGCTGCTAACATGATTTTCTTTATGATAATGCAGCATTCTGCCATAACCTATTACATTATCAAGATTAATGCCTGCGCTAGCATTTAGACCAATCAGATCAAGCACTTGTTTTCCTATATTAAAAATTAATTCTCCCAGCGCAATGTAGGGAGTTTTTAAGTCAACCTCAAGTGGCCATTTGTTGCGAGGATTATCTTTTATGAAAGCATAAAAAGAAGCTTTTTTGTTGTCAATTTGCCACTCACCCTCTTTATTTTTAAACCACTCTGCTCCTAGCTCATATCCTTCAGTCGCTCCAGTATCACGGTCAGGCGCATATTTTTGTTTGATTTTCTCGCTTAATAAGGAAAATTGCTGTGCAACTGCAACATAAGCGCGACATTTTTCTTGAAAACCAGGGACATCCCGAATTCCTGCGATACCTTTTTCAAAAAAGGCAGCGACCAGTTTTTTAAGAGATGCAGTAGATGATGCGCCAGATAAATTATTATAAGAAATAATATCAAGTTCCACGTATGTGCACCTCGTGCAATGATTCCTTAAAGGTTATTCTGCAGTAAATGCGAGTAATTTTCTATAATCTTCTTTATTATGGCTTGATAAACATTAGGCCGTACTGTGCAATGCAGCTCAATAATTCGGCGTGAAAAGGCAAATGAAGGGTTGCTATTATTCCCGATAATAACTTCATGTATTACATCTTCTGGCGTATTGGTATAGCATGCTATTCCCGGCAATGAATATTCTTCTGTAGATAAAATATCATTAATAACACAACGTAAGAATTCAGTTTCAATCATCATATTCTCCATGTCTTCATTAAACTTCATTAATTGAAAATAGTCCTTATACTGAGCCTTTATTATTTCCTTTAACTCCTCGTATATGTGAGTAAATAGTTTAGCTTCTAAAATTAAGTTTTCTTCTTTGCTAAGTTCATTAAAGTTGATTCCAAGCATTTGACATAATGGTTCCATCGCTGGCATAGTTGTTTTCCTTGGCGGGTTTTTAAATTTTTTGTGACTCTGCAGATGTGAAATTTTCCTCGAGAGATGCTTATCTAAACATTGTATTTTTAATATTAGTAGTAGAAAATGGTTACCATTTTTTATGGTATTAATTTAGCACCAAAATTTATAGTAAGAATTTACAAGTATAATTAATAGACAAATGGATGGTTGCATGGTAACAGCAGTAGATGAAGGTAGAGGGTTAGTCAAAGTATGCTGGGCAGATGTACGCGATAGGGTCGCTAAGGTAGAACCGACGTTTGCTAGGCTAGTGGATGAGTTAAGCCCGGATAAATCGTTTCCGCTTTATTTGGCGTATTATCCGTATGGGGAATGCACGGGTAATACACAGACAACCTTTTTGCCTAGAGAAGAAGGCGGATATGATTTACTATCTAATCCGAATTTATCAAAAGATATCATAAAGCATCTTGGGTATGGAATGGATAGTGCTCCGTTAGGTATGGTGCTTGAAAAGCAGTTGGAATTTTTCGTCGATCTTAGAAATGAGGGTATTACTATACCTTTGCTAATCTATTCTGCGGGTATGTTTTTTCCTTTTTCTAGAGTACTAAGTAGAAAAAATGCTCGAATCTATTCGGCGAACGCAATTCTTTCAGCAGCATCAGGTGGGAGATCAGTATTTATGTTGCCAAATATTGGTTGTGCGACTAATCATTCAAATTTGCAGCGTGATTTTAATATTCAAGACCCTCCACCTAAACAGCTGTATGATCATTGGCGCATATTTAAGAGAATTATAGCCAGTAATATTGTGGAATGTGATTGGCGAGCTTGCGTATTATATTTCTCAGAAAAGTGGATCAATAAACTATATAAAGATAAAACTTGGGTGTACCTTAAGATTTATTTACATGAATTAGGATGGAAGTATACTGAGTATAGAAGAAATCATTTTTGTTATGATCTTGCATTTTCAATGATTCAGAGAATGCGTAATTTGAAACCAAATCCCTACTTAGCTGATACTGCGCGACATCTATTTACAACTTCAATAGGAGCAGCGCCAGGATATGTTCCTGCGAATAATAATGATGCATTACCGCTTAATATTTTACAGAAAGTTTTTTTGGAGTCATATGGGTTAAAAAAATATTATCCAACTATTTTACAGCCAGCACATTTTAATTTTGAAGAAGATAGATATCCTATTTATTACTCTTTACAGAATCCATCTACTCATATGTTCTCCCCTAAATCAAGAGAAGTATCTAGTACATTGTGTGAGATGCGTGAATTAGAACATATTATGCGAATTTTTACCGAAGAGCTCGCAAAAGATGATGGAATGTGTGCTAATACAATTATGAGTAAGGTCGCAAAGAGTATTAGATTTAATTATTTTCATAATAAACCTGATCGACATAGAGTGGTTCAGTCGTCAGCGATGATGGCGAGTTTAGATAAAAGATTTAGTTTTATTAGCGAAGAATGTGAAGTGAATGGCGCGAAATTTTCTTGTGATTCTGCTTTTGTGAGAGGATGTATTGGCATTAATGCTGGGCATGGAATGGAAAGTTGAATATTAGTATTAAATTCCGATATGTGCAGGTGGAGTATATGGCGTAGCAACTCGAGAAATATTTGCACTAGGCACTTCAAGCTAAGGGTAGCTTAACAATATTTAGCTCAATTTATACCTAGCTTATTTTATTGCATGATCAAGCGTTGAGGAGCTGGAGATAAGAGGACTTCGATATTTTCTTGGAACCCCGATAATCTTGCTATTTGTATAGGTGTGACATTTGGTATTTTTGTTGCTTTTCCACGGCAAGCGGAACAACATAATGAAAATACAATACAACCTAGCAGGCATGAACATGCAACTTCTTTTAAAAGATATATACTGTGTTCAGGGGAAATAGATGTAGCGATGATGGCGCCCTTGTCATTGTAATTAGCGAGTGCTCCCGGTTCCGCTCCTCCTTCTAATAATGCTCTGATTGTTCCTGCATTATTGGGTTTTCTTGCGGCTACATGTAAGAGAGTCTCATCTGCTGTGGCGCGTGATGCTTTGAACTTATAGAGTTTATTAGGGTCGCCACCTTTTTGTATTAATTGACGCACAACGTCGTCTAACCCATTAACGACAGCAGCCAGGAGTGGAGTTGCAACTTGAAGATCATAGCCATGGTAATCCGACCATTGTGTCAAAAAAGTAGGCTTTGGGATTATGACAGTGTGTGTTCTGCTTGCCCAATTAACATCTGCCCCATTTTCAATGAAATACAGAGCAGCTTCTTGTTTTTTATCAAGACACGCTAGAACCAGTTTTTCTGATAAAGTTATTTTATCTTCTTTTTCACCAAAAAGAGTTATCGGCGATACTATTCTGATGAGTCCAATATCTTCTCCTTTTTTTTCATGTTTACGGTCTTTTTCAGCGTCTTTTTTGTCACCGCTTTTTACTACAAATCTATTTTCCATTGTTATATCCTTATTCGTTAGATTGAATTTAGCGTACTGTGACGACCACCCTGCCATCATTATTTTTCCTTGCTGCTGGATCTATTCCTTCACCAGGAGGTGCTGGAGGTGTCAGTGGCTTAGGTTTATGAATACCTAATAATGCAACAGAAGCATCAGGTGTTTCTGGGCGTGGCTTAGTAGGAGAAAGCGGCTGAGGTGGCTGTCCTTGAGGAGAGGGTGATCGAGGTCGGCTCTCTGCTGATTGAAGCTGTATGCTCAATTTCGATGTAGTTAAGCCACGTGTTCTCCCCGCGCCTTTCTTTAGTTCATCATCAGAACCAGATTGACTGCTACTGCTTGGCGAGGAACGGTCTATTATTATGTCATCATCCTCATATTCATCGCTGCGTGATTTCGAAAGTGGAGAATCTTTAACTTCTGAAGGAGGAGTGGGCGTTCTTGATCTAGAAGGAGATTCAGCTTCTTTTTGTTGTTGTAAGCGTTGCTTGATAAAAGACAAAGCTTCTTTGCATTGTTGTCCAAGCTCATCACTTCCCACTTTTGCTGGGCGGTTTGCATCTAAAGCGGAGTTTTCTTTTTCTAAATAGCCTAATTCAATATCATACGATTTTTCTTTAAGCGTAGTATAGTAACTTTGCTGATGCGTGATCGTGCCTAGTACAGACTCCATCTTAGCCACAACAGCTTCAAATTGATCCAGCGCTTCTATCACCGCATCTTGTGCTTTGTTCTCTGTATCAACTAGCTGATTCAGTTCTTCAAAATCTTTTTCAAGTAAAGTAACTTGCTTTTCTAGCTCATCATATTGGCCTTCACTTAATAAAGTAGTACAGATTTTTATTTTTACAGCAATTTCATTTACTAATTCTGCTCGCTGATTAACTTGTTTTTTAAATTCAATTTGGCGGGGAGTCAGAGTTTTCAGTAAATCAGTTCCGGTGTCTAATAAATCACCTAGCTTTTTAGCCACAATTAATACTTCTTCTAAGCGCGCTATTTTTTCTTTATTTTCTGCGGTTTTTTCTGCGTGTCGAATGGACATTGCTTTATATTCAGCTGCTTTTGCTGCATGCTGTGCTGCTATGATTTCATTCTGTGCGGTTTTTTCTTCATGCTCTGCGGTTTTTGCTTTATGTGCTGCAGTTCTTTTTTCATACTCTGCAATTCTTTTTTCATGTTCTGCCGTTTGCTTGTCATATAATTCTCCAAGCTCTTTTACTTGTCTGGCGGATTCTAGAAGTTCTGCTGTTATTTTTGTAAATATTTCTTCCAGAACTTCATCTGCGCCATCATAATTTAAATGAAGTACCAAGCCATTGTGCAAGTCGATAGTTTTGTTGCGAGGGTCGCGACCCTTTCGTCCCATAGCCATAGCATACCTCCTCAGGTATTTACTTTAATATAATTTATGCATACAGAATAAGCTTGATAATACTGAACTCAATTGACGATATACTATAGAGGAAAATAGCCATGTTCTTTGTAAGATAAATGCTTGCAAATGTTGCTCTATCACTATTCTCTAGTAAAGTCGGGTTTGATGGCTTCTTTTAAAATCTTCGTCTTCTGACAGGAGCAGTGCTTGCCTGTTGCGGTTCTTCGCTGAAAATAGAGTCATTTTTGGAAGGAGTTTTGCTTATGCTGGAAGTAGGTATTAAAGGAAATAATGATTTTTGAGGTAAAATTTTTGAAGCATCGGTTTTTGTGGCTTCGATTTTTACGCTGGGTGATTTTTTTTCTTCTGTTTTAAGCTCTTTTAGTAGGTCTGTTATGTCTTTTATATGTTGATCTTTGGCCTGGGAATTGGTTTTTTCTCTACTCATTTGTGTTTCTGAAAAAGCATGAAGTATTTTCACTTCTGAGCTTTGTTCTTTCGTTTTTTGTTCTATATCCTCTGTTATAGTTTTGCTTTTTGCTTCTTTTACTTCGACTTGTATTGAGCTGGATTTTTCTCTTTCTTCATTAATTTCTTTCTCCTTTTTGCTAATTTTTTCTTCTTTCTGACTAGTTTCTATCTTTGCTTCGCTAACCACTTCTTTTGCTTTGCTAACCACTTCTTCCTCTTTACTAACTGCCTCCTTTTCTTTGCTAGCCACTTCCTTCACTTCGTGCACTTTCTTTTTTACTTGCTTGATTTGCGCTTCTCCATAACTATCACTTAATGACTTATGCGCTTCTTGCGTCCTCTCGTAAGCAGATTTTTCCCTCATATCTAATTCTATGGCATTAACCAGTTTATTGGTTTCGCTAATGACCAGCGTCTCTTTCAGAGCGAGTAATCTAGCACGCTCAGTGCGAGGTCTTTTACGAATAATAGCATCAATCTCATTGCTAACGATTTGTTTGATGATGGATTCTCTATGTTCAATATAGTTTTCTTTATGTAGATTAAGGTTAAAATAATTTCTTGTAATACTCTCAATTTGTCTGTAAACGTCAGAAAAATTAATGCTAACTCTATCTTTTCCATCAAATAAGAAATCATGGGTTTTATCGCTTTGCAATAACTCTAAAAATAATTCATTCAAAGCGCTATGAATCACCGCTAATAGCCTTTCTTTTTCCTTTCTTGATTCTTCTTGCTGTGTTTTCCAGGCTTGATATTCACGTTCTAGTTTTTCTTGCATTTCTTTGTAATGCTGAATTTCATCCTCTTCTAATTTTAAGGCTCGTAGATGTTCTTCTTGATCAAATTCGGCTTGCTCGATTCTTTGTTTGTCATCGCGTATTTCTTTTAATATTTCCCGTCTGAGTTCTTCTATTTTTGCTAATTGACTATTTAAAAAATCGGACACATTAATTGTTCTTGCCTCATAAGATTGCATAAATTTATCCTGGTATGAGGTATATATATTACAAAATGCATTGAATTTTTCTTCAGTGGGCGGGGTTATCCCTGCAGTTTCAAGCTTCTCCATTATTTTTTCTTTTTCCACAGTACTCCAATGAAGCTTATGATAAGCTTCTTGTAGCGTATAATTGGCTGAAGAAAAGCTCATATTAACTTCTCCTCTTACTGTAAAACTACATCATGATTTTCCATCATCAGTAGCTTTTTTTAAGATAATAAACTATTTCTCGCTATCTTTATTTTAAGTGTAGCAGTCATTTTTAAAATTGCAGGTTAGCTAGGAGTGAATATATAACGCTTAAATAAATCCTATGAAAATCAGGGCGCAGCGTTTTTTCGTAAGGTAAGCGGCTCACTTTTTCTTTGGTATCGACCGCGAAATAGTTAGAGAGTTTTCACTAAAATTCTCAAATAGAGTAATTGATTTTCTCCAATCGAGGAAATAATTGTTGAAATAAGATGCATTCCCCATTATGTCACTAAAAACACCTCTTACCCACCCTTTTCTTTTTTCTACAAGGAAAGAAGCTGTGCTAAGTACAGAGTTGGCTCTTGCTCGGGACAATATTAGCTTATTAATTACGTTGAACGCGGGTTGCCATGGGGGAGGTATGTTATCGCTTGAAATCCTCTGATAATACCTTGAAAAATAGACTATTTAAAAACTTTGTGCCTTTTTAATAATATCTTATTTATACACTATACTCAATGAAAGGTTAGCAAATAGATTTCTTAATAAAGTTTATAAGTGATTAAGGAGGATTGATGGACCCGCGCAAAAAAATAAGTAGTCTTCTTGGTAAGGTGCCATCTTTTTATCAAAAGCCTAATTTTAAAGGCTTATATGAATCCTATACCGCGCAAAGAGGGCGTAGTCCAATTGAAGAGTTAGATTTTATTGATGAAGAAGCTATCACTAGCGAGCTTGTCGTGGCTGATACGATACCTTCGCCGCCTCCTAAAGATAAATATGTAGTCATTGCAGCGATTGGCGAGCCATTAAAATTATTAAGATATGATGCTACAGGAAAACAAATACCATTTAACTCAAGTCGAGTGAATTCTTTGTTGCAAGAATTAGATGACAAGACAAAAGTAGGCAAAGACAGCCGTAGTGATGCTGAGATTAGGAAAAAAAACATAGACGAGTTGATGCGATTAAATAGTGAAAAAGCCGAAAAATATGCAGCTCAATTAGCTGAATTAGTATCATTGCAGAAGAGCAAACATACAAAAAAGAAAAGTGCTGCAATCATAAGCATTGAAACTCAATTAAGTGATTTAGAAAGAAAAAATAGCAAACTCGGAGAAGAAAAAAGTTCAATTGAGCTGATTCAAATAATGGATAAAAGGGAAAATAGCCGGCGTATACAAGATATAATAAAATCACCCATACTAGATAAAATAAAAAAAAGATTGCCTGCTACAGTTATAACTCTAGAGCAAATAGATCAAAACGCCACAACAATCCTGGTTGAGCAAGTTGCTAACGCTATAAGAGCAATAGAACTTGATTGGAAAGAATTAGAGGGAGTAGCTACAGACAGGGATATGTCAGTGGTAGAGCGGCTAACCGACCATTTTTCAGAGATGGATTCGGAGGAACGTGAAGCAACTAAGGGTAAGCTAGCTACTTTTAAAAAAGCAGTAGATACGATGCCCGATGTAACGCCATCAATGAAGCAAGTTGTGAATGATATGTCTAAAGCATTTGCGTTGGCGGAATTAAAGCCTGAAGAGAAAATTGTTTATCAGCATGCTCTTGAAATTATTCATGCAATGAAAAAAAATGACATACAAAAAGCAGTTTTAGCAACAGAAAGATTAGGACAGTTTTTATCTGAAAACGACAGCTTAGATGTGAGTAAAATGAAGAGGGTAAAGAAAATGCTGGCTAAGGAAATGCCAATTTCTTCTGGGGTAATTGAGATAATGAATAAAGCAGTTTCTCAAGCCAAAGATGATACTAGTTTTAAAGAAAGAATGGGAAAAGCAATTGAAGCATTATCTACCTTGCGTTACAAAACAGCCAAACTAAGAGTAGAGCGATTAGAAAAAGGTGTGGAATTGTCCGAAATAAAGCTGGCTCAAGCTAAAATACCTTGTGTTTTTATATTAGAAGATAAAAGTGGGAATTTATCAGGTTGTTATGTTGCTGGTGATGGTATGCGAAATACTTTTCAAATAAAAAAGAAGCAGGAAAAATATATTGCTAAGCATTTTAAAGAGCCTGGACTATTTCAAATGAAAGAAAAATCGAGTAAAAGTAAAAAATTTATTGCTTTACTAGCTATAGAGGCAGAATCAAGAAGAATCAAAGCGCAATCAGATGAACGGGAGAAAATTGAAGAAGCAAAAAAATTCATTGAAACAGATTTAATTCCAAATATAGATCAACGCAAAAGTATAGAGAAATTGATTAAAGATTTGGAAAATGAATGCTTGAAATTCACAAATGATGCAGCAAAAGATAGAGCAATGCGCTTGGTAAAAGAATTAAAGCAGCATGTCACTGACTATTACTCAAAAAGTATTTCTGTAGGTTCACATCATACTCTTTCTTCTAAATGTGAAAAAAGTATGAAGAGCGCACAAGAAGACATAGATAAAAATGCAACGCCAGGTTGGCGAGGGGCGGTAGAAGCTTTTAAATATTTTATAAGTAAGTTAACTTTATCAAAATCAAAACAAAAGGAAAAATCAGCCGATGTTGCTCCAAATCCACATACATTTTATGCAAGTAATAAGGGAGTGGCACGAGCTATCAGTGATGTTAAGCAGGGGATTAAAATAGTAGATCCATTTACTGTGAGAAAAAAGTAACGATAGAAGGATAATGTATGCAAGATCATCAGTCTTTTATGATTCTTGATCTCATTAATGAAGAAATACAAGATATTTTTTCGTTAGTAGATAAGATTCCCTATCATATTATGTTAAAAATAATAGGGTTGAATGGTGTGTTAATGGATCAAGTAAATGATAAAGATAAAGCGGCTTTAAAAGCAATAGCAGATAAGATGGGTATATCTGAAGATAGCTTGAGAGCATCGGATATTCTGAGCAGAATAAATAAGCTTAATAAAATGATGTTTGATGCGTATCTGGTAGCAATAGCAGAAGAACAAAAAAGAGAAATGGCAGCAGTAGAGTCAAGTGATAATCCATTATTGGCAAAGCCTAAAAGTAAAAAAGTCGAGGCGTTAGCAGCAGATGAAATGTTTGCGATGCTAGTTGAGCTAATGCAACGAAATCAGGGGAAAAATATAAGTAACCTGCTGAAGATGCAGGAATTTTGTAATAGGCTGGCCATTGATATTGGAAAAACTGAGCTTGGAAGGAGTGCGACTGGAATGCAATTAATGATGTTCCTGGGCGCAACGCAGCATGTGCTAGGCGCTACAGGAAGCTTAATGCATATGGAGGAAAAATATCAAGAAAATGACGATAATGACGATGATTTACAGTTATCAGCAGTAGATCAAAGAAAAAAGAAAATGAGAGAACAGGAAGAACGGGAAGAGCGGAAAAATCTAGACGAAAAGATTGCTACAATGGCAAAACTGCCTGCAGCTCAACGTGCAATAGCTCCTGAAATTAAAATAAGACAAATATCAGGGCTTGCTAGACAATTTACTGACAGCAGTGAGAATGAGGTATTGCGTTACTATCGTGAAATTTATGCTGCTTTAAAAGCAGATAACATTCCGGAAGCTATTAATTTACTGGCTAAGCTTGGCAAGCTATCTACTGAGCGGGATATTGCGCAGCAGCTATTAATCGGTATGCACATCGATGATATGCCGCCTATCAATCTATTGGTTGTAATAAATCAATTAAATGAAAAGTACAAAATTTTCTCAGATCCTCTGTTAATCGATGGTTGTAAAGCTTTTGAGACTCTAATAGGTTCTCATCGGTTTGAGAAAGAGGCTCAAGCGGTGCCACGGATTGGACTTTCTTATGTTGAGCATGTGAGTGAGGCACTTTTTAATTGGGATAAAAGTCGTTCAATAGAAGTCACATCTTATGAAGATCCTGTGTTTGATGCATTAAAAATAGCGATTCAGGCATTAAAAAAAGAAGCTGATAACTTTGAAAGTCCATTTGATAGGCTGCGTGTGATTAATTTAGCGAATGACTTGCATAAGTCACTCGATTATTATGCTTCTTCTGCAAAAAGGGATAAATCAACAATGCTAGAGATGCAAAATAATTTTAGAGAAATGATTAATACGGCAGGATTGCTTGTGCAACCGCTTACTTTTAGAGAAAAAATTTCACATATTTTATTGACAGTTGAGCGTATGATAAAAGAAAAAGTGACTGATAAAAAAGAGTCTCGTTATAAATTTTATAGCGCGAAAAAACAATTATCAGATAAATTAGGCGTTGCGGAAAAAATCATTAAAAACATCGATCCTGCTAATGATCCAATGCACTCGCCAAGAAGAGTCTCTAAAAAATAAGTATCTATTTAACTATTGCTTAGTCATAGCGTCTCTCCTTGTGGGAGAGGCTATGACTACATAATCTGTTTTAACTCCCATGCGATCTATCAACCTCAATGGCCAACGCAATCTGATTAACACAAGATTCCAGTAAATGCATTTGCTCTGGTGTAAATAAACGCTTAGGCTGAGCAGGGCAGACTCTTAATACACCAATTGATTTGCGGGAGGCAATCAATGGAACGTAGATGGCATCAGATAAAGGTAATGTATCAGTGCCGAGCCCAGCGATTTGGCCTAAATCGTAAACCCATTGTGCAATACTTTGTTCTTTTTCAGTTAAAATAGCAACGCTGCCGGATTTGGCATGAATAACCAGCGAATTATTCTCGTGTAATAATGCGATGACTTCACTATCGAACAGTTCGGCAATATAACGCACAGTAGCTGCCAATAAATTATCTACACCGCGCGTAGAGGCGAGTTGACGTGAGAGCATATATAAAGCACTGGTATGGTGTTCAGCAAGATGCGTTGCCTGTGCCTGACGACGCGAAATAATAGTTAAATAACTAATGATTTGAGTCATTATAAAAAGAAGTAGTAAACTTACGTTGGCAGATAAGTCTCCCATGGAAAAACAATAGTAAGGCGAGATAAAACAAAAACGAAAAGCAATAAGACTAAGAATAGAGGCTAATAAAGCGGGCCAAAATTCTCCAAATGTAGCAACGATAGTAACACCAAGTAAATACAACATGGCCATGCTGCTATGTAAATAATCATTAAAAAAATAATCAATAAAAGTCACTATAGATATTGTGATGATAGCAAAGCCATAAATGCGCCAGGGAATTCGTCTTGCTTGAGTAGAGGAGGCTGGTTTTATTTCATCAAATTCGCCGGTAATAAGATAAACGTCAATTTCACCGCTTTGGCGAATTATTTTATCGGCTAAGCTGCCAAAAAGTAAATCTCTTAAACGTGAGCGAATTTGTTTGCCAATAACAATCCGGGTTATATTATTCTCACGAGCAAAATTCATAATTTCATTGCTTACACCTAGGCCGGTTAAAATAGTTGTTGCAGCGCCTAAACGTTCAGCTAGGCGTAAATTTTGAATGGCACTGTTACGTTTTTCTTCAGAAACTCGTAGCTCTGGTGTATCTACATAGACAGCTAACCACTCTGCTTTTAACCGGCTGGCCATGCGACGTGCTGTACGAATCAAGCGAGTTGATTTATAGTTGGCGCTGACACAAACAAGCAATTTTTCTTTAGTTGGCCAAACGTGTTTAATTCCCAGGTCTTGTCTATATGAAAGCACTTGTGCTTCTACACGTTCTGCAGTCACTCGTAAAGCGAGCTCACGTAATGCAGATAAATTACCTTTACGGAAAAAGTGTTCTACAGCTAATGCTGCTTGTTCCGGTATGTAAACTTTCCCTTCCTGTAAACGTTTTAAAAGATCTTCAGGTGGTAGGTCAATCAGTTCAATAGTATCAGCTAATTCTAGCATGGAGTCGGGGACGGTTTCTTTGACCTCAGTATGAAGAATTTGTGTTACAGCATCGTTTAAGCTATCAATATGCTGCACATTGAGCGTTGTGTATACATCGATGCCGCGATCTAAGAGCTCCTTAATGTCTTGCCAGCGTTTAGTATGGCGTAGACCAGGAGCATTAGTGTGGGCCATTTCATCTATTAAAATGACTCCTGCTTTACGTTTTAAAGCCGCATCTAAATCAAATTCAGTCAGTTGTTGTCCGCGATATTCTATTTTTTGGCGTGGTAAAATTTCCAAGTTACCCAGCAATGATTCTATTTCATGTCGGCCATGTGATTCTACTACACCTACCACTACATCTAATCCTTGGGTGCGCTTGGTCAGTGCTTCTTCTAACATAGAATAGGTTTTTCCTACGCCAGGCGCGGCACCTAAATATATTTTAAGTTTGCCGCGCAGTTGATGACGTTCTTCTTCTTGCACACGTAGTAGAAGTTTTTCTGGGTTAGGACGTTGTTTTGGCATTATAAGTTATCCAGTGCAAGATTAAGTTGCAGCACGTTGAGCCGTGGTTCACCCAGGATGCCTAGATACCGGTTTTTTGTTAAGTGCTGAATCAGTAATAGAATTTTTTGCTCTGGTATGCCTCTTGCTTTGGCGATACGTGAAACTTGGTATAGTGCTGCAAAAGGGCTTATTTCAGGATCTAGACCGCTACCCGATGTTGTTACTAAATCAACTGGAATAGACCTTTGTTTATGTGGATCACTTTTTTGCAGGGTTATAACACGTGTTTTTATAGCAGATAAAAAATCGGGATTGGTTGGGCCAAGATTAGATCCTGATGAATTTTCTGCATTATAAGGAAAGGGTGTAGTGGCTGATGGGCGCCCCCAGAAATAACCTGTATTTGTGAAGGATTGGCCGATTAATTCTGAGCCTATCAATTTATTGTGATATTTGATCAGGCTACCGTTAGCCTGGAAAGGAAAGAATAATTGCGCAATACTGGTTACCAAAGCTGGATAAATGAGTCCTGTTAATAGAGTAAAAATAAGCAGCAAGATGATTGCAGTTTTTAATTGTTTAAGCGCTTCCATAAATAGTTTATCCTTTCTAAAAAACTGATATAAAAAGATCAATTAATTTTATTCCAATAAAAGGCACTATCAAGCCGCCTAATCCATAAACAATGACATTATTCTGTAGCAAACGCGCAGCGGAAGCTTTGTGGTAAGCGACGCCACGTAGTGCGAGGGGGATAAGAAAAATAATAATCAGTGCATTAAAAATAACCGCAGATAATATAGCGCTTTGCGGTGTGGCAAGATGCATGATATTTAATGTGTTCAATGCAGGATAAGTTGTAGCAAATGCGGCAGGTATAATAGCAAAATATTTAGCGACATCATTGGCAATACTGAAAGTCGTTAATGAACCGCGTGTCATGAGTAATTGTTTGCCGATTTCAACCACTTCAATTAATTTGGTTGGATTTGAATCCAGGTCCACTAAATTCCCTGCTTCTTTGGCTGCTTGTGTCCCCGTATTCATTGCCACAGCTACATCTGCTTGTGCTAAAGCAGGTGCATCATTCGTGCCATCGCCAGTCATGGCGACCAAATGACCTTCAGCCTGTAATTTACGAATTAGTTTGAGTTTATCTTCGGGTGTTGCATTCGCCAGGAAATCATCTACACCCGCTTCTGCTGCAATGGCAGCTGCAGTTAATGGATTATCCCCTGTGATCATAATGGTTTTGATCCCCATTTTGCGTAACTCAGCAAAGCGTTCACGAATACCGCCTTTAACAATATCTTTGAGGTGGAGTACGCCTAGTACAGTTTTGCCATCTGCTACAACCAACGGTGTTCCACCCTGACGAGCAATGGCAGTAATTTTGTCTTGCATGGAAGCTGGAAAAGTACCGCCCATGTCTTTTAAGTAAATTTCAATGGCTTCAGCTGCGCCTTTGCGAATTTGTCTGTTAGCAAGATTCGCGCCGCTCATTCGTGTCTGGGCGGTAAAAGGAATGAATGTTGCTCCTAGCTCATGGATGTCTCGGCCACGTAAACCATATTTCTCTTTTGCCAGTACTACGATACTGCGTCCTTCAGGTGTTTCATCGGCAAGAGAAGCTAATTGTGCAGCGTCAGCCAATTGATCCATGCTTACACCATCGGCTGGAATAAATTCGGTTGCCTGACGATTGCCCAGAGTAATCGTGCCAGTCTTGTCTAATAATAAAATATCGATATCACCCGCGGCTTCGACAGCGCGCCCAGATAAGGCGATCGCATTGGATTGAATCATACGATCCATGCCCGCGATACCAATGGCCGAAAGTAGCCCGCCAATGGTGGTAGGTGCCAGGCAAACGAACAGAGCAACCAGGACGGTAACTGAGACAACTTGTCCACTATTCGCAGCATGAACGCTATAGATTGAAAAAGGTAATAGCGTAGAACACACTAACAGAAAAACCAGGGTGAGCCCTGCCAGTAAAATAGTGAGTGCCAGTTCATTCGGTGTTTTTTGGCGTTTTGCCCCTTCAACTAATGCAATCATTTGATCTATAAATGTT